>Ga0335085_10000645_pt1 | contig 92477 bp, 64 predicted proteins | sample Lox_Sample_45_FD_206712 | JGI IMG/M metagenome (GOLD analysis project Ga0335085, IMG submission 206712) | Soil microbial communities from Loxahatchee National Wildlife Refuge, Florida, United States - Lox_Sample_4.5 | ecosystem: Environmental > Terrestrial > Soil > Wetlands | place: USA...
CTTCATGGCCCTGGCTGGCTGACATGCGGAACCAACGGTCCGATTCTTCGTTGTCTTGCGCCACGCCCAAGCCGTGCCTGTAAAGATAGCCGATGTCAAATTGCGATTTTGCAGTGCCCTGGTCGGCTGATTTTTTGTACCAGGAGAAAGCGCCGAGGTAGCTCTGCGGCACCCCGTAACCGTAAAAACTCATCTTCCCCATCGCTTGTTCCGCCATGGGGTAGCCCTGATTCGCCGCTTTACGATACCAACGGAGCGCGTCTGTGTAACTTTGATCTACTCCATTGCCGTCGCAATAAAGATCGCCGATTGCAACCTCAGCTTTCGCCAGATCCTGGCCCGCAGCTTTCTGGAACCAGGAATTGGCTTGCTTATAATCCTGCGGCACGCCGCGCCCCAGAAGATAAAGCCGGCCCAATTCGTACTCAGCGTTCGCATCGCCCTGATCGGCGCGCAACTGCGCCGCGCGCGCCTCGCTGGCGAACCTGAGTTCGTTGGACTTGGATGTCTGGAGGTGGTGTAACAGCATCGCCGCGCCGACGGCGACGACAAAGGCCGGAACGAGGATATTCCGTACAGACGATCTCATCAGGTCGATCTCCGTACTGCACCCTGAGTTTCGCAATTGTAACCTGTGTCACCCAATGTCGCGTAGGAATAAAAGGGGAGTTCCAGAGGTAACCATCTGCGCTTGGACCTTGGATTTGCAGCCTCGATCCCCGATCCGTTTGTTCGCGGTGAATCTCGCCGAGAACAGTATTGCCGGATGGACGAGACGCCGCTTCTATAACGCCAGCGAGTTGCAAATAATTCGGCCTGAAATCCGACTTCTTTGACCACTTAGCCCTGTTAAGACATCGACTTAACTTGCACCAAGGCTGGTGCTGTGATAGTTTCCGAGTCTGTAGCGTCTTCTTTCTTATTCGGGAATTGAGGTAGGCGTCCTTGTCCGCGGAAATATTGCGCGTCCATCCCGATGAACCACAACCGGAACGGATCGATTACATCGTCTCGTGCCTGCGTAAAGGCGGTGTCGTTGCCCTGCCCACCGACACGTTTTACGGCCTGGCCGTGGACCCGGTGAACCTTTTCGCGGTCGAGCAGATCTACCAGATCAAGACGCGCCAGAAGCACAAGCCGCTTTCTTTGCTTATCTCGAGTTTGGCGCAGGCCTACACGCTCCTGCGCGACACCGATCCCATGCTCGACAAACTGGCCGACCGCTTCTGGCCCGGCCCGCTTACCATCATCGTGCATGCCGGAACCAGGCTGCCGCTGCGCTCCACCGCCAATACCGGCAATGTGGCTCTGCGCGTGCCCGACGCCGCCATTCCCCGCGCCGTGGCGGAACGGTTTGGCCTTCCCATCACGGCTACCTCCGCCAACCTGCAGGGCGCTTCGGAGTGCACGAACGCCGCCTGCGTTCGCGACCAGATCGGCGATCGCATTCCGTTGATTATTGACGGTGGCCCAACCGGCCGTTCGCAGCCCACGACCATCGTTGATCTCTCCCTCGGCGAGGGCCGCTGGGAGATTCTGCGCGAGGGTGCGATTCCGACGCATGAGATTGTCATGGTCATGCAGCGATGAAAAGACAGGGACTCAGGGACTAAGCGACTGAGGGACCAGGGGAAGGACCTCAGGTGCGAAACTAAGAGTGGGAACTGATCACTCACCACTGTTCACTGTTCACTGCTTCTCATGCCTGCCGATTCCAAGCCGAAACGCCGCAAGCTGGTTCTGATCGTGGCTCTTTCGCTGGTTTCGGCGCTGGTTGCAGGCGCCGCGCTCTGGTGCCGCTGGGTCTACACACAGGTTGAACGCTACGCGCATCAGGACCAGGCGGCGCGCGCCGACGCCATCGGCGTATTGGGCGCGGCTGAGTATGATGGCCGGCCGTCGCCGGTGTATCGCGCGCGGCTCGATCACGCGCTCGAACTTTACCATCGTGACATCGCACCGCTCATCATCACGCTGGGCGGTCCCGGCGGCGATCAGTACAACGAAGGTGCGGTGGGAGAGGCGTATCTCATCAGCCGAGGCGTTCCCGAGCAGGACATCATCGCCGAGACCTCGAGCCGCAATACCGAGGAGTCGGCCCGCCGCATCGCCGTGATCGCCCACGCCAACGGGCTGCACCGCCTGGTGATCGTCAGCGACGACACGCACATGTTTCGCATTCACGCCATCTGCGCCGCTGAGGGACTGGATGTGCTGACTTCGCCGCGCTCCCGTCCCCCGGTGGAAGACAAGACCTTGGAGGCGGAGCGAATCGCCCACGAGATCATTAGCTACACTTTCTGGCGACTGCATCTGCACTAGCAGCGGAGTTAGCGGAGTTAGACTAGCGCATCCATCCCAGTATCGCCAGCGCAAACCCCGCAGCGCCCGCCGTCGATAGAAAATTGACGGCATCGTTGTTGAGCCAGCCCCAGCTTTCCAGCGTTGCTCCCAGCAGGCTGTCGAAGAAGAGGCCGAAGACGCCGCCCGCGGCACTGATCCAGAAGAGATTCCAGTCGCCGCGCACTGCCCACGCGCCCGAGGCCGCGACCGCTGCAGCAGCCAGCAAGCCGGCGAAGGTCCCTGCGACGCTGATGGCTCCGTCACGCCCCGGTTCGACCGCGCGAAACGAAGTAATCATGTGCGGCCGGCCGCCCAGCACCTGGCCGATCTCCGACGAAACTGTGTCGGCCGCAGCCTCGGCCAGCGCCGCCAGTGCCAGCGCAAGCAGCGGGGCGCGCGCGTGGGCAGCGCGATCGAGCCAGGGACAATCGTGAAGCCAGAACTGCACAGGCCCGCTCGTCACCAGCGCTGCGAAGCCCAGGTTGGCCGCCACTTGCGATGCTGATCGCCCTTTGCGCTTCTCGGCGGTTCCCAGCCGTTCTTTTTTTGTGCGGCCTGCACGGGTGGAAATGAATGCGAGCAGCGCGACGGCCAGAACCGGAATCAGGTCCGTGTGCCACGGTTCATACGGAAAAGCCAGCGTGGAAAACATGAGGCTGGCAGTGATGGAGGTTCCCGTGACGGCTGCGAACGGTGTGGCTGCGCCCACTCGCCAGGTGATCAGCCCCAGCAGGCAGCTGAGCCCCATCGTCCACAACACCACCTCTGCCGATTCAGCCGACCAGTCAAAACAAGCCAGTGCGACGTGCGCGCCCACGTAGGGCAGCACCCCGAGCAATACCAGCTTCGATTGCCATTCCAGCTTCTGCTGAGCCACGACTCATCGTAACCTCCCTATCCTTGTCCGGAGCGCTGCCACGGAGCACGCGTTGACCGGTGGTGGCGGCAAACGATGACAATTTCCTTTGTTCCGCGTCGCATAGCGGTGGGTTGGTGAATGCGGTAGTCCCCGCCCATCTGATTTACAATCACCAAGGAAGCAGGAAAGATTCGGAATGAGGCTTTTTCCATCGATTTCAGGCCGGGCGCGTGTGTTCTTCGCTCAGGCAGGCGCGGCTTTGGCGGTCGCAGTCTTGATTGGCGGGTGCGGGGACAACTACAGGCCGGTGGTTACGCCGGTCAACTCGAGCGGCCCGCCGGCACAGCCTACGTCGTACATTGTGGCCATCTCGTCGCCGTCGCCCACCACCGCCGGGGTGGTCACCATTATCGATTATTCCGGTGACTCGATCATGACCGAAGCGCCGATCGGTCCGGGACCCAGAGTATTTACCTTGGACCAGATCGGTGGCACGGGCTACACCATCAACAGCGACGGCACCCTGTCCAACTTCTCCATCACGACCTCGCTGCAGGCGAAAAATGTCTCGGAGTCCACGCTGCCTACCGGGTCGCAGCTGGTGAACGTGATGGCCCCGTCCTCCGGTTTCTGGGTTACCGACCTCACCGGCAATGTCGTCGACATCTTCGGCGGATCGCCCCAGGCGTTCAAACTCGCCATCCCGGTTGCCACGGCGAACAGCCCCGCCACCATGCCTGTGTTTGTGTCGGGCTCTGCCAAACTGAGCGGTCAGCGGGAATACGTTTTGAGCCAGAATGTCACTGACCCGTTGGCCTGCAACACTGCACCGCGCACCGCTCCCACCGGCGTGGTGACTCCCATCGAAATCTCCAGCGAGACCACCGATCCGGCGATCCCAGCCGGCAAGTGCCCTGTCTACGCCATCCAGTCCCCCGATACGCAGCGCTTTTTTGTGCTGAATCGCGGCGACGATACGATCACGGTGATCGACACCTTGAAGAACACGCTCGATACGGGCTGCCCACGGCCGGCCGGCTGCACGAATCAAAACGGACAGACGTATTTCACGCATCCCACATTGCCACTTTCCACCGCGTCTCTCACGGCGGCCAACGCTCCGCCAAACTGCAACATCGCTTCAAACCCAACCTGCGGCATGGGCGCGATAGCGGGCCCTGTTTACGCCGAGTACAACGCGGCTACAGAACAAATCGTAGTTGCTAATTACGACGGCGGATCGATCAGCGTGATCGACGTAAGCCTGGATGAATACGGCAACGACAGCCCCACCTTTGGAACGACGTACACCATTCCCGTAGGGAACACAGCAACACCCAATCCCGCTGCGGTGACGGTGCTTGCCGATGGCAGCAAGGCGTATACGGCGAATCAGAACGATGGCGCGCAAAACGGCACGGTCACTGTGGTCAATCTTTCCACGCACACTGTGGAGAAGACGCTGACCGTAGTCGGCCATCCGCGCATGGTCGCCTCCACGCAGAACTCTCTGTACAGCAAAATCTACGCGGCCTCGCCCGACAGCCCGTACATCACCATCATCCAGTCGAACCCCACAGTCACCGATCTGATCGATACCACGGTGCTGCTGCAGGGCAATGTGGTGGATATGCGCGTGACCAGCGTAAACGGCAACAGCGGGAACCCGAACTTCACGAGCCGCGTCCCGGGCTACGGCCAGCCGTGCAATCTGCCCGGCAGCGCCCCGCTGGCTTCTCTGGCCAAATGCCAGGCCATGCAATAACCGGCCCAGCTTTTCGCAACGCCGCGTATCGAACGGGCCATTCTTCAACAGAGAATGGCCCTTTGCTTTTGAATGAGGAGCGCACGTGGGCCATGGCGAAGGAAACTGAAACTTCCGCCAAAAAGGTAAATGGGGAGATTCCCCGCTCCGGCAAGATCCGGCTCGATGTGCTGCTCGTCGAACGCGGCATCGCCCCCAGCCGGGAGCGTGCACGAGCACTGATCCTCGAGGGGCGGGTCCTGGTGCGCGAGCAAAAGATCGACAAGCCGGGAACGGCCGTCCCGCTGGATTCTCCGGTCCGCCTGCTCGGCGACGATCTGCCCTATGTCAGCCGGGGCGGCCTGAAACTCGCCGCAGCGCTCGATCGATGGCAGATTCCCGTCGCCGGACGCGCATGCCTCGACATCGGCGCCTCGACCGGCGGGTTCACTGACTGCCTTTTGCAGCGCGGCGCCGCGCAGGTAACGGCGATCGATACCGGATTCGGCCAGATCGCGATGAAACTGCGCAGCGATCCACGCGTACGCTTGATGGAGCGCACCAACGCCCGCTTTCTCGAACCCAACTCGCTTACCACTCAGGGTTCGCCGGCGCTCACGCTGCTTGTCATGGATGTCTCCTTCATTTCAGCCACTCTCTTGCTCGAGCCGGTACTGGCGGCTGCGCCCACGCTTGCCGAGGCCGTCATTCTGGTCAAGCCGCAATTCGAGGCCGGCCGCGAGCACGTCGGCAAAGGAGGCATTGTCCGCGACCCGGCGGCTCACGATCTTGCCGTGGAAAAGGTCGCCGGCTGCATCCGCTCGCTCAGCTGGGCCGTTGTTGGCGCCATGCCTTCGCCCATCAAGGGCGCCGAGGGGAACCAGGAGTTCCTGATCTACGCGCGGCGTGTTTCTGCGTAATGTACATTTCCAGGCCCCCGGCATCCATTACACTGAATCCGCATGAAAAGTGTCGCGATTGTTTGTAAACCGCACAGAGAAGAACTCAAGCGGCTGTTGCCTGATCTCGTCGAGTGGTTGCGCGGCCATGGCTATGAGCCGGTGCTTGATCGCGAAGGAAGCAGCTACACGGCATCCGCGCCTGCAGTCGATCGCTCTGAGCTGCCCGGCCGCCAACCTGGCCTGGTGATTGTTCTCGGCGGAGACGGCACGCTGCTGGCCGCGGCACGCATCTTCGCGACGGTCGGCACGCCCATCCTCAGCGTCAACCTGGGCTTCCTTGGATTCCTGACAGAAGTTCGTCTCGCCGATCTTTACGCCACTCTCGAAAACTGGTGCTCCGGCTGCCATAGCGTTGACCAGCGCGCCATGCTTCACGCGGCGCTGTGGCGTGAGGGTGCGCAAGTCGCCAGCTACGAGGCGCTCAACGAGATTGTCGTATCCAAAGGCGACATCGCCCGCATGGGCGACTTCACCGTTGAGCTTGATGGCAAGAATGTCGCGCGTTTTCGCGCCGACGGCGTCATCGTCTCCACGCCTACCGGGTCGACGGCGTACACTCTGGCAGCCAACGGCCCCATTCTGACTCCTGACGTGGATGCCATGGTGGTGACGCCGATCTGTCCTCACCTGCTTACGCTGCGCCCTATCGTTGTGCGCGGCGACGCGTCGCTCACGGTGCGCGTCGAGGGTGTGCCCAATGTCGCTCTGCTCACCATCGATGGCCAGCAGGGCGTGGAGCTTCGCCGCGGAGACGAGGTACGGTGCTGCCGGTCGACGTATGCCGTCAAGCTTGTCCGCCTGGGCGACTCCGGCTTCTTTGATGCGTTGCGCAGCAAGTTGAGCTGGGGCGAGCTGTAGGGATTCCTTCGGTGTGCTTTAACGGGTCAGTCCAGCCAGCAGCACTTGGGCTTTGCCAGCCAGCGTATGCGCTCCCTCAATGTCGCCTGAATCGAGCGCTGTTTTGGCCTGCTTCAGGAATTCGCGGATCTGATCGGCGGTTTTGCGTTCGGGATCGCTGAGATTGCGATTGATGCTGTTCAGACCCCGCTCGATCGAGTAGATTGAGCCTTCTGTCTGTTGCCGGAAGTTCGAAGGATCGCCCGATGAAAGCTGGCCGATGGCGGGCGCTTCGGGATTGGTGGATCCCTCCTGAGGCACTTCAACGACCTCGGGCTTGGGCTGTCTCCGGTGTCTCCTGGGCGGTTCGATCGGTTCCGCCGGCAGGTTGTAGATAGGTTTGGCGGGGATCACCATTTCGCGGGCCGGCAGTTCAATGACTGCCAGTTCGACGGGCTGCGAAAGCACAAGGGGAGGGGCCAGCGTTGCGGCCTTCACCGGCTGGGTGCGGTGGAAGGGCAGGTTGAAACAGCCCGTCAGTGCGAGCGGCAACAACCCTGAAGCGCACTTGATCGGCGCCTTCATCACTCCGCCCCCTTTTCGATAACATTCGCCGGTTGCAGATGCCGGCGACCCCGATCCGTGACGGTGAGTGGAATTCGCAGCCGGAACTCCGTGCCACGGCCTACCCTCGATTGTACGTCCACGCTTCCATGGTGCAACTGCAGGATGCGATAGGTCATGGCCAGGCCGATCCCGCTCCCTCCGCTCTTGGTCGTGAAATACAAATCGAAGATCTTCTCCTTGATTTCTTCGGGAATTCCCGTACCCTCATCGGCGATGCGTACAACGGCGACGTTGGCCGGTGCGTGAACTGTTCTTTCTGAGCGAAAGCCGTTCGCCAACTGAAGCTGGGCCTGATTGTCCCCATGATTGCGGTCCTCCTCGAAAGTCACCTCGAGGCGGCCGCCTTCTGGCATGGCCTGCGCACCATTCTGTATGACGTTGAGAAAAGCCTGCTTCAATAGGTCGGCATCCACGTTGGCAATCAGTGGGTCTTCGGGCATCTGGCTGATCAAGAGGACATTCCGGGTTTCCAGTTCGTCTGCGGCCAGGGCCAGCACATCGCGGACCACGCCGCGAAGATCCTGCTCGCGCAGTTGCAACTCCACCGGCCGCGAAAAGTCCACCAGCGTCTGCACCACGCGATCCAGGCGCCGTATCTCGGCATCAATCACCTCAAGATGCCGCGCCGCCTGCCCGTCAGTCTCTCCGATCTTCGATTTCAATAGTTCCAGGTGCACCACGATCGCATTGATGGGATTCTTCACTTCGTGGCCTACGCCGGAAGTCAGCCTGCCGATGGCCGCCAGGCGCCGCGAAACCTCCAACTCCGACTCAATCTCTTCGGCCATCTCCAGATCGTGCAGCGTGACCAGCGCGCCCAGCCCCTGGTGCGTTTCCTCGTCATAGATGAAATCTACCGACGCCTGGATCCGCCGGCCGTTTTCAGTGCGAATCTCTTCTTTTACCATGAGCGCGCCGGTATCGATCGCCTCACGCAGCGTTCGCCCCAGAACCGTGGAGCTTCCGAATATCTCTCGCGCGTGCAGCCCCAGCAAGTTGGAATGATCCACCTGCAGGAAGCGGCGCGCCGCCTCCGACACCAGCACCGCCCGCTGATCCTCGGTAAACAGCAGGATGCCATCCTGCAGGTTGCCGAGGATCTGATCGAGGTTCTCACGCAGAGCGGAGTACACTTCCTCCACGTTGCGCATGCGTTCGCCGATCTTCTCAATTTTTGTTGAGACGCGCGCAGCCACGTCCTGCTTTGACGTCTTTTCGTCTTCAACCGGCGCTCCAGCGGCAGCCGTCAACTTGTCCAGTTGCCGGCTGATCTCCGTCATGGGGCGGAGCGCAAAATTGCTCAGCAGAAAGGCCGCAGCCAGGGCCACGATCAACGCCAGGGCCATCAGCTTGATGGCATTGCGCAGCAGCGGCTGGTACACCGCGCGGAGCAATTCGGTGTGCACGCCGACGTTCACCGTGGCGAACAGCTTGCCGTTGTTCTCGAGGGGCGCCACAATGTCGAACACCTTGGGTTCGCCAAATGCCTGCGTCATCATGCGCAGCGGATTGGCCTTGAGCAGTTGGTTGTAATTGGGCCTCGCGGGCAGCGGCTTGCCTTCGTTGTCCGGGTTTGTGCTGAGCAGAGTCATGCCCTGGCTGTCGCCGATGTTCACGTCGTATACCGTCGATGAATAGCGAATCACCGAAACCAGCACGGACTTCAGAGTCGGATCGTCGTGTAACGTGGTCGCCACCAGCGCCCGCAACTCAGCGGGATTGTCAGGATTGACAGTGCGGTCGCGCAGGCCCGTCTCCAGCGCCTGCTGCAAAGCAAGCCACACCTGGTTCGCTAAAATCCGGTTGGTTTCGTAGCTTTGCTGAACGGCGGCCTTCACCAACTGGTGCACGTAAACCAGCGACACGATGCCCGCGATAAGAAAGACGAGGGCGGTGATCGCCAGCACGAGTTGGGTCTTCAGGCGCATGGGCTTGGGCGGCACCGGCCGGGGTTTGGCCTTGCCGCGTCACGATGCTACACAAATTCTTTCATGCAGCGCGAAATCCGGCGAGCCTATCGCGCCGAATCAATGGGTTGGGTTACTCGTGGGGGCCCGGGGAGATCTCGAAAGTCTCTTAAAAGAAGACGCGACCCATGGCTAGGAGGGTTGCTCCTGGTGCGAACGGCCGTATTCCCGGAGCTTGTTATGCAGTGTTTTCAGGCTCACTCCTAGAATTTCGGCGGCGCGCGTCTTGTTTTGTCCCGTCGACTCCAGCGTGCGGATAATGAGTTGCCGCTCCGCCTCATCCACTGTAGTTCCCACCGGCACCACGACCGAGTTTCCATCTGAAACCGCCATGCCCCCCGGCTGGATCTTCCCAAATCCCTGGGGCAGGTGTTGCGGCTGGAGCGACTCGCCATCAGGACACAGGATCACGGCCCGCTCCACCAGGTTGCGCAATTCGCGAGCGTTGCCCGGCCAGCTGTGCGCCTTCAGCTTCTCCAGTAATGCGGCAGAGACGCCCGAAATCTTGCGCCCGTGCTTCGCATTCATTTCGGTCGCCATGGCCTCTACCATGGCCGGCAAATCGTCAAGGTGCTCGCGCAAGGGCGGCATGTGAATGTTGAAGACGTTCAACCGGTAAAAGAGGTCGGCGCGCAGATGGCCTTGCGCCACGGCATGCCGCGGATCGCGGTTGGTAGCCGCCAGAACACGCACGTCTACGTCCTGTTCTGTGCGCGCCCCCAATCGGCGCAGCTTGCGCTCCTCCAGCACGCGCAGCAGCTTGGCCTGCGTGCCCAGCGGCATCTCGCCTACTTCGTCCAACAGCAACGTTCCGCCCGAAGCCAGCTCGAAGCAGCCGGCCCTGCGTTCGAAAGCTCCTGTAAACGCGCCCTTCTCGTGGCCAAAGATCTCGCTTTCAATCAGGGTCTCCGGTATGGCTGCGCAGTTGACCGCAACAAATGGGCGTGACTTGCGGGGGCTCAGATCGTGCAGAGTGCGTGCTACCAGCTCCTTGCCCGTGCCGCTTTCGCCTGTAATCAGAATTGGAACATTGGATGGCGCTACCTGTTCGATCAGCCGGAAGATTTCCTGCATCTGCCGCGAGCTGCCTACCAGAGCGCCCAGCACACCCGTCTCGCGCAAGCGGCGTCGCGCTACTTCGAGCTCAATAGCCGTCTCGCGCTGCCGCGTAGCGTTGGCCAGAATGGTCTTCAGCCGCGTCGCATCTACCGGCTTCGGCAAAAAATCATAAGCGCCCAACTTCATTGCCTCAACGGCCAGCGGAATGGAGCCCATCGCGGTAAGGACCACGACAGCCATGTTGTTGCTCAGGCCGAGGCCGCCCTCGGCCAGCCGGGCCAGCAATCCCATGCCGTCGAGCCGTGGCATCTTCAGGTCGGTCACAACAATCGCCGGATCCCAGGCCAGTGCCTTTTCCCAGGCCTCCAGCCCATCACGCGCAGTTTCGGTGCGGTATCCCCATCCGGAGATCAATTCCGCCAGCCCGGCCAGCGCATTCGGCTCATCCTCGGCGATCAAGACCTTTACAGGGTTCTGCATATAAGGACTGTGTTCCTCATTAAGCTTACCTGCTTGGCCCAAGTCCCCAAAACATTAAGATGTTCTCAACCCCCAGGCGCCCGGCCCAGGTTCTCCGATCAGCCCGAATGAGACGGGCGTGGCGCGCTATCGAGGGCCCAGCCCGAAACAATACGCGGCCTGGATCAGGCCATTGTCGATGCCCGGATTCAGTGGTGCGCTGTTATTGTTCGAGATGTGGTGGTAGCGGTACTCGAGGCGCAACGACCGGTTCCGGTGGCGATAGAACTCCACCCCGGCTCCCCAGTCGAACGTGAAATTGAACGAGCCGGCGTCGTCCATTGGGATGGGCTTTGTCGAGTACATGTATCCGCCGTGAGCGTCAAGGAAAAATTGCATTTTGTGCTCCGGCAGAAAATTCCAACGCAATCCGGCTGGAGAGATTGCCTCGCCGACAACCCATCGGCGGCCATGGCATACGGTGGTGATCGTTCCGCTGAAGGTGATGCCGGTTACCGGGTCGATCTCGCTATAGGGCGTGGTGAACGGGGAACAGTGCGCGATGGGCCCGGAATCATAGGAATAGGTTTGCTTGGACGGTTTGGTCTGGTTCTCCACCACCACGCTCAAAGGGTCGCTCTCCAGCGCTAAGGGTACGATCTCCGCATCGTATTGCCAGCTTACCGTGTGGTTGATCGTGAGCCTTCGGCTATAGGAAAAGCCCAGGCTCACCAATTTGCGGTTTTCAGCTTCGCCCAGCATGATGTGGCTCGAGTCGGGAGAAAGCGCGCCAAATATTCCAACAGTATTTCGACTGGAAAAGGGCGATGCCTCGGTGCGGTCCTGCGCCCCGCAGACAGCCGGCCAACCGGCCAGGATCAACGCGGCAAGTGCCAAACAGAAATGAAGAAAGTAAGAAGGCAAGCACACAGTTTCTTTCTTGTGCAACATCAACCCCCTGGGTGCAAGTCGGTAAGAAGGCATTGCCGCGCGGAAGCTATTCTTTTGAATCTAGAGCACATTGTAACGGACCGGCTCTACGGCTATGCCGAAACGCACTAACAATGAGATGCAGTTTGTGAGATTGCGCAGACGTCCGCATGCAAAGAGCAGGCCCCAGACTTTCGCGCCGCGATGAGCCGCGCGCCGCCCGCGCTGCTCGTGCCCCATCGTCTATACTCTCTTCCGTCTGTCTACATGAAGGGAGCTGCACGATGTCTTCTTCCGCTATTGCTTTCGCACGCCAGAACTACCCCCGTTTTCTCGATGAGCTGAAAGCCCTTCTGCGCATTCCGTCAATCTCCACACTCCCCGAGCATAAAGACGACTGCCGCAAGGCGGCCGATATACTGCTCGCCGAACTCAAGCGTATCGGCATGGAACATGGCCGGCTGATCGAGTCTCAAGGGCATCCGCTCGTTTATGCCGACTGGCTGCACGCAGCGGGCAAACCCACCGTGCTCGTCTACGGACACTACGATGTGCAGCCCCCCGATCCTGTTGAGGAGTGGCACACGCCGCCGTTCGAGCCGACCGAACGCAACGGCAACATCTACGCGCGCGGAGCCGTCGACGACAAAGGGCAAGTGGTGGCGCAGGTCAAGGCGCTGGAATCGCTGATGGCAGCCAACCAAACTCTGCCTGTGAATGTGCGGATCCTCCTGGAGGGCGAGGAAGAGGTAGGAGGCGAAGCAATCGCCGGCTACGTCGCTTCGAAGCCCGCCGATCTGAAAGCCGATTTCGCGCTCGTGTGCGACACAGAGCTGTTCGCGCCCGGACTGCCCACGCTTTGCGTCGGCCTACGCGGCATGATCTACACCGAGCTCGAAGTGCGTGGCGCCAGGACTGACCTGCACTCCGGCGTATATGGTGGCGTAGCGCCCAATCCCTTCGTTTCTCTGGCGCACATCATCGCCCGGCTTAAGGACGAGAACGGCCACATCCTGATTCCCGGCTTCTACGACGGCATCATTCCGCCCAGCGAGGAAGAGCGCGCCACCTGGAAGAGCTTGCCCTTTGACGAAGAGGAATACCGCAAAGCCGAGGTTGGCTCAAAACAACTGGTGGGCGAGGCCGGATTCAGCGTGTTGGAGCGTACCTGGGCGCGACCCACTCTCGACGTCCACGGTATGCCCGGCGGATTTATAGGCGCGGGCGCCAAGACGGTGATTCCCGCCAAAGCGTCGGCAAAAATCTCCATGCGGCTGGTCCCCGGCATGAGCCCAGCGAGGACGTTCGCGCTGTACAAAAGCTATGTTGAGAAGATCGCTCCCGCCGGAGTTGATGTGGATGTCCGCCTGATCCACACCGGCGATCCCTGCGTGGTCCCGGTCGACAATCGCTACATCCGAGCCGCCACCAAGGCCCTCCATGAAGTCTGGGGCAAGGACACCGTATTCATTCGCTCAGGCGGCTCTATTCCCATCGTAGGCGACTTCGATCGCCACCTCGGCCTTCCCAGCGTGATGATGGGTTTCGGGCTGCCCGATGACAACCTCCACGCACCCAACGAAAAATTCAACCTCGGCAACTTCAAGCTGGGCATCGAATCAATCATCCGCTTCCTTGAGGAGTTGGGCAGCTGATGATTCCGGGCGCACCATGCGAAGGGGTTGGCTCACCCCTTCGCTCTCCGCACGAAAGTGCCCAAGAAGCCGCCGGGTTCGTTCTCGCCGGCGGAGCATCCAGCAGAATGGGAGAGGACAAGGCCTTGCTGCTCTTGGCAGGCCGGCCTCTCGTTCAACATGCAGTCTGTCTGCTTCGCGAGACCGGCCTGCAGGTGTCTATCGCAGGAGCCGGTTCCCGCGCTCTCGCGGAATTCGCGCCCATCATCGACGATCGCAAGCCCGGCCTCGGACCACTCGCCGGAATCTGCGCTGCGCTGGACGTCACCGCCGCGCGCTACGCCGTCTTTCTGCCGATCGATCTGCCGCTCCTGGCACCCTCGCTTATCACCTATCTGATCCACCGCGCCAGGGTCTCAGGCCAAGCGGTTAACCTCATCACAATGAATGGTTTCACGCAAACTTTTCCTGCGGTGCTTGAACGAACTGCGCGGCCTTTCCTCGAGCGCGAACTCGAGGCCGGACGCGCCGGCTGCTTTTCCGCATTTCAGGCGGCCGCGGCCGCCATGGGGCAAACAATCAGCAGAACTGCAGTCGAGTATCTCGCTCAGTCCGGCCAGATCGCGCATCCGCGTGCCCTGCCGCCCTTCCTGTGGTTCCTCAACTTGAATCATCGCGCTGATCTTGCGGAGGCTGAAGCCCTTTTCACCCAGACCATCGGTTAATCTTGCAGTGACGACGATGTCGGACCCATCTTCAGAACCCGAGCCGTTGGAGCCCTTGGAGCCGCTGGCGGCTGAGCTACAGGCATTGAACAAGCCGCAGACCGATGGACCGCTTTCCATTGCTCCGCCGGGACCGCTCCCCATCGGCCCGGTCATCGTCTTTGACAACGTGTCGATCGCCTTCGACGGCCGTCCCGTGCTGCACAATGTCAGTTTCCAGGTTAATCGCGGCGAAACGCTCTGCATTCTCGGACGCAGCGGTGTGGGCAAGTCCGTGTCCCTGCGTTTGCTCATGGGTTTCCTCAAGCCCGACTCCGGTTCCATTCGCGTGGAAGGCCAGGAGGTCACGGATCTTGATGAGGAGGGCATGCGCGCCATCCGCAAACGGGTCACCATGGTGTTTCAAAATGGAGCACTCTTCGATTCGCTGAGCGTCCGCGAGAACGTCGCCTTTCCCCTCCGCGAGAAGGGCGGCCTCGTCGAAGACCAGGTGGAGCAAGTCGTCGATCGGTTAATCGGCCTGGTCGGGGCCGAAGACGTAGTGGACTCACTGCCGGCCAGCTTATCCACTGGCCGCAAACGCGCCGTCGCGATGGCGCGCGCCCTGGCGGCGCAGCCTGAAATCGTGCTTTACGACGAGCCCACCACCATGGTCGACCCCATCATTGCTCGCCGGCTTGGAGGGCTGATTCAACGCTTGAAACATCAACTCGGCTTTACGAGTATCATCGTTACGCACGACACTCGCTTTGCTGAGGGCCTCGCGGATACCGTCCTCTTTCTTCACCAGGGAAGGGCAAAGTTCTTCGGCCCGCTGCAGGGATTTCTTGACTCAACCGATCCGGACATTCGCTTGTTTCTTAACCTCGATACCTATTTGATCCCCGCTGTCTAAAAGGACCTAGGTAACTTGTCTTTCACGGATATTGCGCTAAAATCGAAATACTTAAGTACGAGAGAATTCCCGGTAACCTATAGGTTGCACAGTTTGTAACCCCCTGCGGCACGATTTCCCTTGCAACTCCCATTGTTTCTGAGCGATGCTGGGCCAATAGGTCGCAAATTCTAGCGAATTCATACTGTTCGAAGACACGAGAGTTGGATTCGCGGCTTGTCTCGTTGTGTACCGCAAGTCCTCGTTCAAAGTCAGTTCACCCAAACGTAAACCGATCCAGAACAAGTAATGCGGGCCTAGACACACAGCCATGTTGAATGCCACGCCGAACCGGTTGCATCAGTCAGTCGCTGGCGGACCCGGTAGGCGCGCCTCGTGGCTTGCTGAGAGTCAACGCCTCGTAACACGCATCAGATTCAATCGCTCCTTACACCCTTCGCTTCGCAAGAGTGAGGTTTGAGCACCTGATATGGCGAGTTCGGAATTTTGGCAAAGGCTGTCTTCTTCGCTCGTTGCCTCCAATGATTGGGAAATGAGTGCAGTGGGGAGCCGCTCGCGCGCTCCGCGCGGCGCGACCAAGCTCTGGATGGTGTTAGACGCGCTGACTGTGGTTTCCGCCGCCACCGTCACCACTCTCTATAAGTCACGCACCACATTCATGGAGGGCGCGCGCGGCATTTGGCACGGCACTTTGTTTCATGGCCGTTCCATGGGAATCCTGATGGCCTTGCTCTGCGGATTCGTTTTCGTGCTGATCATGACCAGCCGGCGCTTGCATTTGTACACGCCGACCCGCATCACCAGTTTTCTGCACGAGCAGCGGCTGAGCGCGCAGGCATGCTTTACCTCCGGCCTGCTATTAACCGGAGCGCTTTACGTGCTCAAGGGCAACGATATTCCCCGCGAAATCGTGATTATCACTGTGGCACTGGTGGCCCTCGCACTGGGCCTGCGCCGCCTTGTTTACCGCATCTTTCTCTATCGGCGCTTCGATCGGGGCCTCGACACGCGCAACGTGCTCATCGTGGGAACAGGATCTGAAGCGCATGCCCTGCGGCATCATTTACAGAGCATTCCTCACCTCGGCTATACGTTCAAAGGCTTCGTTGAGCTTCCCGGACCCAATGCCGGCGGAACTGATGTTGCGAACGACGTGGTCGGAACCCTGGATACGCTTTTCGTAAACACGCGCAAGCAGTTCATTGATGAAATCTTCTTTGCTACGCCCTGCGAGCGCTCTGTCGTCCAGGATGTGCTGCAGCAGGCGCGCATGCATGGCGTCGATCTGCGCGTGGTCCCCGATCTCTACGACGGCGTGGCGTGGTACAGCCCCGTGGAGTACATCGGCCAGTTTCCCACCATTCCGCTGCACCGCGGCCACGTTCCCGAACTGGGTCTCGTCTTCAAGAGAGCTTTCGATTTTGTCTTTTCCGCGCTCGCCCTCATCGTTCTCTCACCTCTGCTTTTAGCCATCGCCATCGCCATCAAGCTGGATTCGCCCGGGCCGGTTTTCTATGCGTCGGAACGCATTGGCAAAAAGGGATTCGTCTTCCACTGCATCAAGTTCCGCACCATGGTCCGTGACGCAGACAAGCGCCGCGCCGAAGTGCAGCACATGAATGAACGGGACGACGTGCTGTTCAAAATCTCGAACGACCCCCGTATTACCCGGCTTGGCCGGCTTCTGCGCAAGTATTCTCTCGATGAATTGCCGCAGTTTCTCAATGTCCTCAGCGGCGAAATGAGCATTGTCGGTCCCCGTCCGCCGCTGGCCGGCGAGGTGCGCAACTACGACCTCAAGCATCTGCGGCGCCTCGACGTCACCCCGGGAATCACCGGTCTGTGGCAGGTGCAGGGACGCCAGGATCCATCGTTCGCCAGTTACGTTTCGCTGGATGTAACCTATATTGACAACTGGAGCATCTGGCTGGATTTCAAGATCATCCTGCACACCATTGGCGTCGTCTTCGCCGGCACTGGCACGTAAGCCGCGCAGTCTCTCTTCACATTGGGAAAATTGCTCAGGAAGGAATGGTCTTCTGCACCGGGTAAGGCTCGGAAGCGGAATACTGCTCCTGCATGGAATACCTTTGGAATTCTTCGGTGACTTCTGAACCTGTGGCCGGCCTAGCGGGCGCATCAGGCCGAATGACGCGCTCAGTGCGCGGCTGCGGGTTGCGCTTTACGCGCAGATTGTTGATCGCGTATTCGATGTACGGCGACTTGAGCTCCGGGTCCTTGCCCAGGAACCGGCAGGTCGCTTCCACCTGGTCGATGATGAAGGTCGGCTGAAATCCTGCCAGCTCAAGCTGCTTTTCCTTGGTGATCATGTACACGATGAAGTTGAAGACTTCTTCAGTGAGAACCATGCCGCGCTTGGTGCATTGCTGCTCGAAGATGCGGCGGAACTGCTCTACCTCAGGCGGTCCGACCTCAATCTTGTAGGGAAGCCGGCGCAGGAAAGCCGGATCCATCAAGTCCTCGGGATCGAGATTGGTCGCGAAGATCACGATTTCTTCAAACGGAATGGAAAAGCTGGCGCCGCTACGCAATTTCATGTAGTCGACACGGCTCTCCATCGGCACGATCCAGCGATTCAGCAGATCGCGCGGGCTCACGAACTGGCGGCCGAAGTCATCGATCAGGAAGCAGCCGCCCAGGGCCTTCATGTGCAGCGGCGCGTCGTAGTACTGGCCGATTGGGTCATAGCGCAGATCGAGCATGTCCAGGGTCAACTCGCCTCCAGCCACCACGAAGGGCCGCCGGCACGTTACCCAGCGCCTGTCGTAGGTTTCGCGCTTGAAACTGTCAAGCACGGCATCTTCTGGCTTCTTGGACGGGCTTGCCTGGACATGAATGCGTGGATCGTAGAACCGGATGATCTGGCCCTCCACGATGATCGCGTAGGGGACATGGATCAGTTCCTGGTAAATGCTGGCGAAACACAATGCCACTGATGTTTTGCCGTTTCCGGGCGGTCCGTAGAGAAGGATGGCGCGGCCCGAATTCAATGCCGGGCCCGCCTGCTCCACAATGCTCTGTTCGATCGTCAGTGAGCGGATCGCGGTCTTGACCTGCTCCATCGTTATGCGTTCGTTGGTAGGCTTCTGCAGGCTCACCCGCTCGACAAACTCGGCGAGCGTCACCGGCGCAGGCCCAATGTAGCCTGAGCGCTGCAGAGCGTCGAGCGTCCAGCGCTTGCCCTCTTCCGTCAGCGCATAGCGCATATCCAGGATGCTGTCGGAACTGAGCGATCCCAGCGTATACAACAACTGGCGCTCCACGGCCATGCGCGCTAGATCCATCACGATGTGCTGCGGCAGCTTGATCGCATCCGCAATCTGCCCGACCTTTTCCATGCGACCGGAAAAGATGATCTTCATGAAAATGGCGAGCAGTTCGGTGTCGGAGATCCCGGTGGCTGCAATGTCCGCAGGCTCCTGCGGAATGCGGTGGAGGAATTTTTCAATGACCCGCCGCTCGATTACTCCCAGCGCCACCAGGTTGTCGCCCAGGTCTCCGCCGTACACGGCCTGTCTGCCCAAGGCCGCAGCCAGAGATTCTTCTGTGATTAGCTTGGCGCGGATTAGAAGTTCACCCAATCGCATTTGCGGTTCGATGGTGCGCTCCCGACGGTCGAGCTGTCTTATCAGCAGAGTTTGTCGACCACCCGGGGCCCTTCTTTAGAAGATGGTCGGAATCTAGTAACGAATTTGATTCTAGGCAGTTACTTTGGCGCAGATAAATCCCCCTTTTGGGGGTCTGCCCGCCTCTTAAGTCCTATTTCTGGACGGATTTCGCCTGATCCGTCGTCTGGACACAAGAGAAGGGTCACAGCATGAGGACTGCTGCGAGCTGCCGGGGGACGGCTCCTGGCCGCACAAATGACCCCGCCAATACGGCCATGTCCATTGAAATCAACAGGATCGACGTGTGAGGCGCCCCAATTGTCCTGCGGAAGTCCTTGTCCCGCCATTTAGACTGAATCTGTGAAGATCGCGCTGGCCCAGATCGACCCTACGGTCGGGGATTTCACCGGCAACCTGGAGAGAATCGTCGCTTTCAGCCGCCGCGCTGCCGGACTGGGAGCGCGCCTCACCGTATTTTCAGAACTGGCAATCTGCGGGTACCCGCCTGCCGATTTCCTGGAAAAGCCGAGCTTTCTGGCCCGCTGCCGCACTGCAGTCGATGAGCTGATCGCAGCGACGCGCGACCTGCCTACCGCTGTCCTGGCAGGCGTGGCCCTGCCTGCGGACCGGCATGATGGGAAACCGGCGTTCAATGCCGCCGTCTTGCTCGATCGCGGCCGCCTGCTGCTCGAGCAGCACAAGCGCCTGCTCCCCTTCTACGATGTCTTCGATGAGCAGCGGTACTTTTCACCGGCCGATTCGCAAAAGGTGATCGAGTTTGAAGGCGTCCGTCTCGCCGTCACCATCTGCGAGGATGCGTGGAACGATAAGAACTTCTGGCCGCAACCCTTGTATCGCGTCGATCCGATGGAAGAACTGATGCAGCAGAATCCGGCGCTGCATATCAATCTCTCTTCTTCTCCCTTTTGGCATTCCAAGCGCACCATCCGCCGCCAGATGCTCGCTGCCATCGCCCGCCGCGACGGCATTCCCGTATTAATGTGCAATCAGGCCGGCGGCAACGACAGCCTGATCTTCGACGGCTCCTCGCTGGCCCTCAACGGCCACGGCGAACTGATCGCGCAGGCCGCCTCATTTCAGGAAGACCTCGTCGTCTTCGACCCCTGGGCCGCGCCCCCACTGCCGCTTGCGGCCGACGACGAAACCGAGGCTGCATACCAGGCACTGGTTCTGGGCACGCGCGACTATGTCCGCAAATGCGGTTTTCGCAAAGCCATTGTCGGTTTGAGTGGCGGCATCGATTCGGCTCTCGTCGCCGCCATTGCCACTGAAGCGCTGGGTGCGGAAAACGTCATCGGCATCGGCATGCCAAGTCCCTACTCTTCTGAAGGCTCGATCAGCGACAGCCGGCGTTTGGCCGGCAACCTCGGCATCCGATTCGAGACCATCAAGATCACCGCTCTCTTTGAAGAATTCAAAAACAGTCTGGCGCCGCTCTTCACGGGCATACCGGAGGACATCACCGAGGAGAATATCCAGCCGCGCATCCGCGGCACGCTTCTCATGGCGCTTTCGAACAAACTCGGTGCGCTCGTGCTTACCACCGGCAACAAGTCTGAGATGGCCGTGGGCTACTGCACGCTCTACGGCGACATGGTTGGGGCGCTGGCTGTAATTGGCGATCTCGTCAAGACCCGCGTGTATGCCGTTTGCCGCTGGCTCAATCGGAATCGAGAGATCATTCCTTCCGCCATTCTGTCGAAGCCGCCCTCGGCCGAGCTTCGCCCAGGGCAAATGGATACCGATTCGCTTCCGCCCTACGACGTTCTCGACCCAATTCTTGAAGCCTACGTCGAGCACTACCAGGCTCCTGAACGTATCGCAGAAGAACACGGCTTTGCGCTGGAGCTCGTCAAACAGGTGGTGCGCCTGGTCGAGCGTTCTGAGTACAAACGCCAGCAGGCGGCGCCCGTGCTCAAAGTGACCTCGAAGTCGTTCGGCACAGGACGCAGGTTTCCCATCGCCGTCCGGGTCCAGGATTAGCACTCGAACGGGCAACCGGCTTTGGCCCGGCTCGCGCGACCAATTAAGCTATAAGGTTGGGAGTCATCCCGCAACCGAAGGAGAATCGCTTGACCTGTTTGTCGATCCGCTTCCTTGGGGCCGCCGCGCTGGCTGCCTTATTTGTTCCCTCACTCCAGATCGCCGCTCAACAGCATGTGCCGCCCGCGCCAGCAACCACCCCTGTTCCCGAAGCGCCTGCAGCTTCGCCCGAGACGCCAGCCGCTCCCGCTGCAGAGGGCCAAACTCAAACGACACCCACTGAGCCTTCCGCGCCTGCTCCTTCCGCTGCGCCCGTCTTTCCCAAACCGTCCCCGGCCAACTTTACTGCTGCGTCACCCACCAGGGAAGTGGTCAATTCCTTTCTTGAAGCCAACTGGGGATACGACGCCAACCGTATGTGGCAGGTGCAAGCCATTCTCAAAACGCAGGTCGATGGCGTCAGCAAGGTGATTGTTCTCATCGGCGACAAGACGGGCAAAGAAAAGCCGGCCGTGCTTTCGTTCTTCTCTCTGCCCGATGGCCAGCACATCATTACCGGCGACTCCATCATCGCGTTCGGTGAGCACCCCTTTGCCGCGGCACGCCAGACTCTCGAAGCGCAAGCCAATGGCCCTTATCGCGGCGCAGCCTCAAAGGATTTGGAATTCGTTGAGTTTGCCGATTTCCAGTGCCCCCACTGCAAAGAGGCCCAGGCCAACATGGACAAGCTCGCCACCGACTATCCGAAAGCGCGCATCGTCTTTCAGCCCTTTCCTATTCCGTCAATTCATCCCGAGGCGATGACCGCTGCCGACTACGGCCATTGCGTCAACAAACTGGGCGGGAGCACTGCGTTCTTCCAATATGCCAGCGCCGTCTTTGACGGCCAGGAGGGACTGGCCACGCCCGACGGCGCCACGCTTACACTGAACAGCGCCGTTACCAAGGCTGGACTCGATCCAGTGAAGGTGTCTGCATGCGCCGCGGCGCCCGACGTCAAAGCAGACGTAGAGGCTTCTATCAAGCTGGGGACTGACCTGGGCGTCAACGAAGTTCCCATGCTGATGGTGAACGGCCGTCAGGTTCCTGCCAATGCGCCCTATGAAACGTTGAAGAAGATCATCGACTACCAGATCAAGGCCGACGGCATCACACCGTAAGCTGCACGCCAGTTTTAAAGGGCTCCCGTCGGGTTTAGGCCTCGTCGCAAACTGCGCGAACAGGTTGCACTTCACCTGGCCGGAGCCAGCGAAGCGAGGGAACAAGTTGCGCTGGTCGGCGCAAAGACGGGGTTTGCATTTTCATCCAAAGCCGTCATCAGCTTGCCATTGACCGTCACTGATCCAGAGCCGGCAAGCGATCCATCGGATTGAACGGCGAGAGTGAAGGGAGTCGTCCCGGTGCTTTTGATCGCGATGACTGCCCCGTTTGCCTGAAGTGACACGTTGTACAGCGCGAGCACGTGCGCCTGTGCGCAATCGATTACAGCATTGCCATCGTTGAATTGAATTTTCAGCCCGCTCGCGCCCGCAAAGACCCCGGTCATGCGCGGTCCGGGTGGGAAAGTCAACTGGCTGGATCCGGAATCGCCGGCCATCATGCCCATCACCGTTCCCAGGGCAGACAATACCCCACCGCCGGACGAGAACCCCGGATCCTCAGTCACGTTGGGGCCGGGTTTCAAATTTCCCATACTGCAGTGCACCGTGATTGGGCCGAAGATCGGCGTTCGCCCCACTTCGGCCCCGGTCTTGAGATTCGTCGTCACTTCATATCCTGTGACTTGCTGCCCGGTGATGTCTTCCGCCGCGGGGCCGGCAGCCTGGCCATCCGGTCCAAGTGTGACCTCAAACGCCTGCGGCTGATTCGAAATATTGATCACGTACTTGCCGCTCGAGACGCCGACAGAGTAATTGTGAGCACCCTGCACCATCTTGCCGCAGTTTGAAATGTCCACATTGCCGGAGTTGAAGTTGATCGCCAGCCCGCTCGATGCGTTGAAGGTACCGAGAATCGTGAGGCCGGATTTGCCCGGACCTGTGAGCGCACCGGGATCGAGTCCGATCATCTGCTTCAATCCCACTCCCATCCCGGCGCCCACGCACTGCAGCCCGGAGCCGCCCAGTTCAAAGCAGCGCCGTATGGCGATCTGGCTCGGGTCATTCGTCGGCGGCAGCGGTCTTGCGCCGCCTTGCCCGGTCGCCGCCGTGCTATTGGCTGTCTGCCAGAGCTGTTGGATCGTCGGCATCTTGAAAGTTGAAAACAGACTCGCCGTAAAGTCAGGCTTGTCGAGATAGGCATCTTGAGGATTGGCTGTCGCCTGAGCAATCTGGCTGTATGCGTTGAAATAGCCGGTCAGGATGCGTACTTCATCCGCGGTCAATTGATTCTGGCTCATGCGCGGACCGGCCAGGGCGGCGATCATTTGCCCAAATTCGCGCAGCGCGCTCATCTGGCGATAGGCAGTATCTTGCACGCTCGTGCCTTGCAACTGCGCCTTGATCTGATCCACCGTCGGGAATTCCTTCAAGTAGGGTGGATTGTAGGCTTGTTGCGGGGCTGTCGAAGGCTGCGCAGGCGCTGCCGGCGCATTCCCCGGCTTCGCGTTCGCATTCCCGGAGTTTGTGCAACCCTTCAGCCGGCCGGTCATTGACGACCAGGCACTGTTCATTCCTGTTACCAGGTTGCCGTTCTGCTTTTCGTCGGTTTCGCACCATTGATCGGCGCCAAATGGCTTGCACACCGTTACCGTATACGTGATTCCATTGGCGCAGACGTAAGGAGAATTGAGAATTGGCGGAGCCTGGCCCATGGCCGACGCCGCAGCAAAGCACATGGCCAGCGCCGCGAACGCGGCCCGGGCCATGCGCGAGACGTGCGCGTTTGAGATTGCGAACCGGGCCGCATCGGGCACCTCTGCCGCTCTGCCCTTCATCAATGAACCGCAAGTTCTCCGCATCGATCCTCCCTGGGCGCAAGCCACTGCGTGCGCGCCGTAAGTGCGTCGCACCCGCATCAGCACCCTAAGCCAGACACTTGGCCCGAGACAGTCCTAAGAATTTGCCGTAATGATGAGACCTGCTCAGGGCATTTTGTCCCTGAAGGGGGGAATTTGCAGGTAGTGTACCAATTTGCAGGACTCTGCGGAAGTCCAGGCTCGCCTATTGCGCGCTCTTCTCCACCCGCAGCATCGCCGTGTGCCCGGCCATCTGCGGCCCGCGCACAACGTGCGGCGTGATTACAAGCACCAGCGTGGCATAGTTCTTTTCGAGGTCCTTGCTGGTGATATTGTTCATTCCCGGAATCTCGCTCAGCCCGGGTGTGCCGCTCACAGCAAGGCTCTGCGACTTGTCGAGCTCAGCCGCCACCACCACCGCGTCGCCTTCTCTCACCGTGACCACACCGCTGTACGCGCGATTGTTCAGTACGGGATTCCCGTCAATCGTCTGTCCCGAAAGAGCATCGAGCTTCATGTCGATGCTGAGCGCCACATCGTTGTTGCGCAGCACGCGGGGCGCCGCGGTCAACGTCAGCCCCAGATCCTCGTACTGCACCATCGGAATGTTCGGCACCGCGCTCGTCAGTGATGACAACAGCGACGACAGGTTGCTTGAAGTCCCAGCTCCTGTTAATCCTGCAATGTTCGGCAAGTTGGGCGACAAACTCCCGTACGAAGACGTTTGAATCGGATAGCGTTCGCCGTCCTTCATGGTGCCCTGTTCTCCGTCCTGCAAACGAAGCTGGATCGAATCCAGTTGACGGGAGTCTGAGGTGTTCAAATTGAGACTGAACGTCGCAGTACCCGGCACCAGGGCCGATTCCGTCAGGCCGCCGCCAAACAACGCAAATCCGCTGGAGAGCAGCGGACTTGTCACTTGGCCGGAGGCAATGAGGATGCCAAGAATCGCCAGCGGGTCGTTGGGCGAAGCCAGCCCCGACGAAATAATCTGCTGCACCAGCGCCGCGTTGGCATTCAGAAGCGACTGCTCCTCAGCAAACACGTTGAATGCACCGATACTTTGCGGAAGCTGCGTTCCGGTAGTGCGGCCACTGGTGTGCGCCACCTGGATCAGCCGGATATCCAGGATCACCTGGCTGCGGCCGTTGAGCAGGCCCTGCATCGTAGCGTTGAAGGCCTGCAGCGTCTCTGCCGGCGCGCGCAGCGTGATCGAGTCCTCAGGGGCCGAGAGGCTCACCTGTTGTGCCGCGAAGACATTCTTCGCCAGCGACTCGACTTCATTTAAATCATCTTTGCTCAGGCCGGTCAAATACACGGTTTCCATTTCCAGGGGAGTCAGGCGCGCGCGCAATTCTCGCGTGTCGTCGGCCAACAGGGCGTGATGCTCGTCGAGAGGAACGGAAAACGTGTGGGTGAGCAGACCCAGGATGCGCGCGGCCTCGTCAAAGCTCGCTTCATCCAGATCGACCCGGATTGATTTTGGCTGAACGCTGTCATCCAGCATTGCCGTCACGCCATAGGCCTTGTAAACCTGCTCGATCATGCCGCGCGCGTCACCGCGCAGATGAAAGGTGTGCGCACCCGGGGCGGGCAAAAGCGCCGGTGCGCTCAGGAGTTTTCCTGCGCCCACGGCATTGAGCGGCTTCGGCTGCTCGCGCACCTGCTCATCGGCCAATTCGTCGAGATGCTGGCTGATCTCAAAATTGGTGGGGTCCAGAGCCTGGGCGCGCGCCAGGGCCGCTCGCGCAGCAGATTCGTTTCCAAGCAGTCTGTCTTTGCCCGCCTGTTGAATGAGTGACGTGACCAGATGACCGCGGGCCACTCCTGCCGCCAGTTGGTAATCGGTGTTAGCCGGATCGAGCTCGGCTGCTTTTTCAAAGCCTTGCATCGCCTCTTCAAACTGGCGGTTCAAAAACAACCTGGTCGAGTCGAGATACAGCTTCGCGGCGTGTCGCTGGTCGCTGCTGCGTGGCCGGCGAGTCTCCTTTTCAGGCGCAGGAATCTCCGGCGTCGCTTGTCCTGCTGCTGCGTTCGGCCCGGCCGCCTCGCTCTGCGCAGGATTTGCATTTTGCCCCGCAGCCGCCTGGGGAGCAGGAGCCTGCTGCGCTTCAAGGGCGCCTGCGCAAATCGCCAGAATCCATGCCGCCAACCATAGCCGCGCCGCAGTCCCTGCCGGCGACCGGCCACGTGTTCGATTTTTGCAATGCGCTTTCGTCATGCTGCGCTCTTCGTAGCTGCCAGCAGCTCGGCCAGCGACGAAACGCAGGCATCCGGCCCGCGTTCCAGCAATTCCTCAAAACTGCTCCTGCCCGTGGCTACGGCGATTACCGCAAGAGAATTGGCGCGCGCTGCCTCAATATCGCGCGGCGTGTCGCCCACTACACAGATTTTCGCAGCGGGGCGCTTCTTGTGCCCGATCAGCTCGTGGGCCTTGCGCGCAGCTTGCTCCACCAACTCGGCGCGAATCGGCAAATGGTCGCTGAATCCGCCAAAATGAAACCACTCGCGCAACCCCGCTTTCTCAATCTTGATCCAGCCGATCGCCTCCAGATTCCCAGAGGCCACGCCCAGCAATGCTCCTTTTGCGGCCAGGTGGCGCAGCACGGCTTCCACGCCTGGCATCAGGTACAAGTCCAGCTCGTGGCGGCGCTCGGCCACGCAATTCCGCATCGTTGTCAGGATTGTTTCGTAGTGCGTTTCCAGAGCTTCATCCGCGATGCCCGCCTGGCGGCAGGCTTCCCGCAGGATTGCCGTATCCGTATTGCCCTGCAACTGGACCCCGGCCAGCGTGATTTCGAATCCCATCACACGCTGCACGCTCCAAGCCACCGAGTCCACGTGCACGCGGTCGCGGCTGCGCATCAGCGTGCCGTCAATATCGAAGAGATACGCATCTTGCCCGTCCCAATCGAAATCCGGCTGAATTGCGATTCGGGCTGCAGTGTTCTGTTGCGTTTTCACCATGATTGTGGGCGGCGCCCTTCAACCCGGGATTATCCCTGCCGGTATCCCTGGCGCGCCGCACTGTATACAGGACGTTCGCTACGGGGCGGACGCTTGAGCCCGGCACGGACATCGGCCAGCTCCAGCCCCAGTTCCGCCATGGCGCGGCTCAGCGTGTTCCGGTGCATGCCCAGCTCGTCCGCCGCCTTGCATTGGTTGCCGCGATGCGCAATCAGAACCTCGCGCAGATACTGCCTCTTGAATTCGCGGACCGCCTCTTCATAGCGGATTCCGCTCGAGTGCATTTGCGTCACAAGGATGTCAATTTCTCTTCTCACGGGGTCCTCTTGCCAGTCACGATCAACCAGTGTAACTCGCGCGCTGCCGCTTTGCGCAAAAATCTCAATCACTCCCGCCGTTACCGGGGTGCATCCATTCGGGGGAGGCGTGCTCCAATTGCATCAGGCCCGTGCGCACGCGGTCACCCAGTTGACCCGGACTCATGCGCGTGCTCAGGTGGAGCGCCCCAACAAACCTTTGCGGAAGCTTAGCCTCCGCCAGCCAATGTTGTCCAGGATAGAAAGCAACCGTCACCAGGATGGCCACCGTCACCAGCACTGCCCCTTGCGCAAATCCCACCACGGCGCCACCCAGCTTATCCAGACAACCCAGCCCCATCCACCGGATCGTTTTTGAAGCAATGCCGCCTGCCGCATTGGCGAGTGCCATCACGATCAGCGCGATCAAAAGAAATCCAATCACGTTGTCGATCGCCTCTACGGGGATGATCGGCTTGAACAACACGGCCAAGTGCTGATAATTCCATGAAGCCAGTAACAGGCCCAGGACCAGTCCTACCAGAGAACAGATCGAACGCAGAAAACCCTGCGCCAATCCTCCCAGTGTTGCCAATACCAAAACGCCTACAATGACCCAGTCTACCCACGCCATATCTCGCTCCGACGTTGGTTCTTAACGATCCAGTTCTTTACCGGTCAATCGCCGGAAAGCCTCGTGATACTTTTCTTGCGTACGCTCCACGACGTGCTCTGGCAAGGCCGGCGCCGGCGCCTGCTTGTTCCAGTGGATCTCCTCCAGATAGTCGCGTACAAATTGCTTGTCAAATGATGGCTGCGCGCCGCCGGGCTTCCACGTTCGCTGATCCCAGAAACGCGATGAATCCGGTGTTAATACCTCATCGGCAAGGATAACCCCTCCCGGCGTTTTGCCAAACTCAAATTTTGTGTCGGCCAGGATCAATCCGCAGGACTCCGCGTGACGGGTGGCAACCTCGTAAACTTTCAACGTCAGGCGCCTCAGCTCTGCGGCCATCTCCGCGCCTACGGTCTTCACCACCGCGCCGTACGCGATGTTCTCGTCGTGAGCTCCGCCCTCGGCTTTGGTCGACGGCGTAAAGATCGGCTCCGGCAGCCGCGAGCCGTCCTGCAGCCCCGCCGGCAGCGGGATGCCGCACACCGAACCCGTTGCCCGGTATTCCTTCAATCCCGATCCCGTCAGATATCCGCGCACCACGCATTCCACCGGAAACATCTCGGCGCGTTTTACGAGCATCGAGCGCCCCTCCAGTTGATCGGCGTACGCCTGCAGCGCGGCAGGGAACTTCTTTACGTCCGCCGTGATCAGATGGTTCGGTACGACGTCTTTCAGCAGATCGAACCAGAAGAGAGAAATCTGGGTGAGGACCTTGCCTTTGTCGGGAATGCCTGTGGCCAGAACGTGGTCGAATGCCGATATACGATCGGTTGCCACCAGCAGCAAAGCGCCGTCGACCGCGTACAGGTCGCGTACCTTGCCGCGTCCCAGCAGGGGTGTAACGCCTAGATTGGTTTGTAGCAATGATGCCATGGAGATGAATTCCTCGGAGGAAGGGACTGCAGCAATGATGAAAATAGCTTCAGGCTATTCAACCCATCAAGGCCTATGCGGACTGGCAGGGGGAGCGAGACCTTAATCAACAGAATATTGAACCTGGGATCTTTTCATAACCGCCGTGAATCTCCGATTTTCGAGCCCCTACCTCCCTTTGTCAATCTCTCGCCCGCCAGGACGGAGAGTGTGCCACCGTCCCACATCCTGCAGAGGGCAAGACGGGGCAAATCGCCCTAAAAAAGCGAATTTCTTTGTGATTTTGACTTACCACAAACCCCTGTGACGGCCGTCACGGACCCGCTTCTCCGCATGGGCGACACTGCCTTTGTCAACATGGTTCGGAGGGCGCGTAAGAAAGCCCTCTTTGAGCCGGGCGACACGAGGCAGCAGTGGAAAGGGGAAGCCGCGGCTAGTCTCGTTTAGTGCAGGGATCACCAGTAGCCGCGTGCTACCGACCTCCAGTGCCGGCTACTGGTCCCCGTCTTTATCTTGTGCATATAGAGTCTCTACAAGCGCCTCCGAAGCGACGTTTTCCTTCGGAGGCGAATTTTTTGTCTCCCGCTCGAATCCGAACAAGCCAGCAACATTTGAAGCAACCGCTTGGGAAGGACTGCTGGAGCAGTGATCCGCATTCGAGAAGGGGGCAGGATTTAACCGTGCTCACACTCCAGATCAGCCGTCCTACGTAAGCCGGGCAAATCGCCTGTTCGACTCAGGAAAATCAATCCCCGCCACAAACCACGTAAGCGCTCCGCAGGCCGCCGCCAGCAGCAGCAACGGCACACTCAGCTGCAACCCGCGGGGCAAAGGAGCCGCATGTACGGTCGTAACCACAGCACCGGCAATCATCGTGGCGATCGCGATCCACTGATACAGCCGCAGCCCTCCCAAGATCCGGGTCTGCGGTTCGCCGCGATAGGCCTCCTCCACAAACCGGCCGGCGCCCGAGAGCAGCAGGTAAACTCCCGCAATCAGCGTGCACGAGCCGTGCAGCGTCACCAGCCGCATCAGCATTAATCCTACCCAGCAATTCCACACGATCGAGTAAAGCGGCGTTGCGTGCACCGGAACGCCTTTCAGGTCCGCGAGCCGGCACACGCGTGACCGTGGATGCGTGTAGCGAATGCCTTCGACCATCTCGGCCGCGTGTCCGTGGCAACAGCCCTGCACCAGGCAGCGGATTCTCCCCAGCGCCTGAATCCAGGGCGCAGCCACGCATATGGCCGCCAGCGCAACCCACACATGAACTCCCGCAACCAGTGCGGGAATTGCGCCCAGAATTGCTCCCAGCATTCCTCCATAAAACCCAAGCGGCCGCAACAGCGCCGGCGAGCCCTCCACAATCTGCGCCCACATCGCCGCGCCCACAATTGCGCACAAATAGATGCTCGTCACCACCAGCTCATGCCCTTGCCCCACCAGGCCGCCGATCAGCAGCACGCCCACCAACGCCGCCAGCCCCGCATACGCTCCATGGTTGATGATGCGCATCGGTCCCATGCGCCACTCCCGCCAGCTATTCGCCGTCCACTCTGCCCAGCGAAGCAGCGCCCGCCACAGGCTCTGCGCTTTCACAACCAGCGCAAACGCAGCGCACCCGCCCAGAACATCCAGCAGCGAATGCATGCCCGTTGTCACGCAACTTACCGCGACCAGCGCTGCCCACGCCCACCAGAACACGAAACTGGCGCGCCCCCTCTTGCCCAAAGCCGCCGCGGCTATCAACGCCCACACCACGTGAAACGATGGGAAGGCTGCTGCGCCGGAATAGCGCGTCCGTTCCAGCAGCATCAGTTGCCCGATCGCAGTAGTCGGCGAATACGGGCGCGGCGGAACAAAACAGGGCAACAAAAGATACAGCGAGAAGAGAAAGACCGAAGCGACGATCCCTCGCTGCGCGAACCGCCGCAGACCATCCGCATCCTTCACAAGAAATGGCGCCAGGATCACGACGAGATACGTGCTCGCATACGGCAACTCGGTCCATTCGAAGATCGGCAGATGCTTCTCGAACGGCAGGTATGTCGATCGCGCATCGGGCGCAGGCCCCAGCAGCCAGATCATCCCGTACGCGGCCAGCCAGGGAGCCAGCACTTCGATCGCGACGCGCATGCGCTCTGCCAGCGTTGGTGACGCGCTCTCCAGCGTTCTGCCGATCAAAGCCTGTGCGCCAAAACGCTGCCGCAGGTCAGGCCATTCGTAGCCAATGACCAGCGCTGCGCATCCCATCGCAACAGTTGGCGTTACAAGAAACAGCGCGCTCGCCGAGCCGAAGAAGATCGCCAATCCGCCGCACGCCATCACAAATCCGCCATAGATCGGATGCGGGATCAGCGCGTACACACCCTTCCGCACGAATCGCGCAGGCGGGAACGGATTCATCGGCAATCCATCACCGTAGATCCACAGTGAAAGCATCCCAGCCAGAAGAATGGAGAATCCAGCGGCAGCCAGAAGGCCGCCCCCTAGTTGCGATTGCACCATCGGCAATTGGATCTCACCTGCCGTCGCATGCGCCCATTCAACCAGCGCGACAGGCAGCACAAGCACAAACAGCAGCGCATATAAAATCTTTCCCACGGTCCCGTTCAGTCTTTCCAATGCACCACCTCGTGAATGACCCATCCCGATGAGCGGCCGTCGCCGCGTATCAGTTCGCCCCGGCTGCACCATTTCTGTTCTTCAATGCCCCACAGCGAGCCGGGCAGAAGCTTTCCCAGCGCCGGCACGTCCGGCAAAATGGTTCGCTTCAGCCGTCCTTTACGCAGCGCAAAACTCTCACCGATGCGCAGCCTCGCACCCGCCGTCACGACTTCGTCATTGGTTGCTCGCGCCAGTTCGCACTGCTCGCCGTTTAAGAGGGCGAAGCTCGTGTTGTACGCGCCCTTCCAGTCCACCCACACCAGAGAGTCGCGCGGCGAAACAAATCGTCCCCATCGCAGCTCTTTCAGCGGCAACTTCCACGGCAGTACCGTAAGAGTCAGACATTCGGCATAGCCAAGGCCGCTCATCGTCCGCTGATTGATGCGCACCTGCGCGCGCGATCGCGGCTGCAGGCACTTCCACCTAACGACGCCCTCCTCCTGCTGAAAAATTGTTCGCTCGTACTCCGGGCCGTCCGTCTCCCACACACCGGATACGCAATGCTTCGGCGCCTCCGCCGTAATCCATCCTCCAACCTGAGCGACCCGGCACCTTGAGAGCGCAGTCTGCGTGCGCACGTTGCCCGCCGTGCCCGACAGCGCGCTGCTTAAGTGCACGCTCACGCCGCTCCAGTGAAGCTCGGTGGCATACACAATCGCCACCTCACCCGCATCGGAGACGCAGTCCAGATACCACTTGGTAAGCGAAAATGAACCCGTCTGCCCCAGCGCGGCCCTCCTTTTGTACAGGCGTCACGCGGTCATCGGCGGAAAAAGTGAGTCGCCGAGTGCCGGATAGCGGCCGCCATAAAAGAGCAGCGCATACTGTCGTATCGCTGTGCTCAGCGGACCGCCGACACATACGACCGCCAGCATGAATATTCCGATCGCAATCGCTCCAACCAGGACCCCGAGAGCAATCAAACCGACAGCCGCCGCGCCCGTTGCGCCTTCAAAGGCCGAATGAATTGCGATTTCGACGCCCACGGTGATGCCGGCGCAGATGATTCCTGGGATAATCAACACTAGGACCAGTCCTATCATCGCGGCAATCGGCAAAATTACACGCAACACCGCGTACAGGACGAATTGCCCCTTCTCCTGCTTAATGCGCGTCCAGGCCGCAGTCCAGGCCTGTCTGGCCGTCGCGTTTTCGAGAGCGTAGTGCGGCAGCATGAAATCGCGAAGGATCAGGTCCGCCGCGAATGCGATGAGCATGAGCAGAAGGATGATCGGAATTAACGGCAGAATAAGGGAAAGCAGCAGCCCCAGATCGATTGGTCCGCCGCCCGGGTGAGACTCGTTCACTAGTCGCCAGAATCCCGCGGCGAATGGCACGGCGATCGCCACAATCACCAACATAAAGCAGAACCACAGGACAATGTTCAACCAGAAGAAACGCCCTGCCTGTGTGCGGTAGAGATGCCAGCCGGGGCGGATCTCCTTGATGTTGTGGATAAGGCAATGAAAGAACGCAAAGCGCAGCCTCGTAATCAGGTAAAAGATGACGAGCCCGAGCAACAGCGCCAGCGCCACCGCAGCCACAATCGCAGCAATCCATCCGGGAGAAAAGTGGAATGGCGGAACGATGTTGGGCGCATGGCTCGAGCCATGACCACCGCCGCCTCCCGGGGAATTGAAATTGCCTCCAAATCCATCCGTAAGCACGGCGACGAGGCTGAGTTTCAGAAATGTGCCCCACCTGAACGGTTTGAAAAGGAATGTCTTTGTTCGTTGAATCGCAGGAGATATGGCGTCCGCGGCAGAGAGGGTGTACATACACAGCCTTTCCGGGGAAGGGCAATTGTACCGCAAAAGCAAAAAGTGGAATGCTCGGTACCCGGTCTACTTCTTCGAAGCGCAATGCCCTTCGCCGTGCCGCAGTTTTTACAGATTACAGGAACTCTCACGACGCTCCGTGCGTAACCGCCCTGGTATGAGGCTCCTCAGGAAGGCCTTGCCGTGGGCCGCCGGTTTTGTGGTGCTCTGGCTGGCCATCTGCGCGGTCTCCGGCGTCATCGCCGTCGAGGGGGCGCTGCATCCTGCGCGCATGCCGCTTACGCCTGCCGCTGAAGCAGAGGCATCCGAAATAGCGGCCACCGACCGTGCGGACCTTCAAGATGTTTCCATCACCGCCGAAGACGGAGTGGTGCTGCGAGCGTGGTACTTACGCGCCACGCCCGCCAATGGCGATACGGTCATTCTCTTGCATGGCATGGCCGATAACCGCGCCGGCATGCTCGGCCCCGCCGATCTGCTATTGCGCCACGGCTACTCGGTTTTGCTGCCCGACGCGCGCGCCCACGGCATGAGCGGCGGCGCTATCGCCACCTATGGCTTGAAGGAGGGTGGCGATATCCACGATTGGTACAACTGGCTGGCACAAACTCAGGCCCCGCATTGCATCGATGGTCTCGGCGATTCCATGGGCGCTGCGCAAATTCTCGAATCCCTAAGAACCGAAAGCCGATTCTGCGCCGTCGTCGCCGAATCTCCGTTCGCGAGCTTTCGCGAGGCATCCTACGATCGCATCGGCCAGTGGTTCGGCGCTGGCCCGGATATTGGCCCCCTGCTCGGCCGGACGATATTCCAGCCGGTCGTCGATTTCGGTCTTCTCTACGTGCGGCTTCGCTACGCCATTGACCTGGAGCAGGACGATCCCGCCTCCGCCGTCGCCGCCAGCCAGGTTCCTGTGCTGCTGATTCACGGCCTTCTCGACACGAATCTCCCGCCGCGCCACTCCGAATTGATTCTTGCGCACACCCGGGGACGGCGCGAGAGCTGCAACATCGCTCTATGGGAGCCGCGCGACGCCGGTCATACGGGGCATCCACCGCCGAGCCGGAAGATTACGAACATATCGTGCTCGGCTGGCTGCAGAGCCACCGAAACTCTAGGGATCCCTGAGGTCCGCAATAGCGGGTCATCCAAGGCTGCGAAATGGATTGACCGGGACCTTCACTTCCCATTGTTTCTTAGGCCAGCTTGGCCAGCTTCGCGCCGCTTGAATGAATCGGTCGATGACGGTCTTCGACCCCTGGGCGTTGACATCGAAGGTGCCTTGGTCGGCAGCCTGGACCACTTTGGTGACTTCGAGCGACGGGCCTTTGACGAGGGTGATCAACGTATCAGGACGCTCAAAGTAGATCCGGCAAACCCGATCCAGTCCCAGCACGTCGACGATCGCCTTCACCGCGCGGTATCCGTTCTCGTAAGCCCAGTTTCCTTTGTAGGGATATTTGTAAACCGTCGCCACGTCGCGGGCGAAAAAGTCGGTAAAGCCTTCGTCCATGTTCCAGCCGAAAGTGTCCGGCCCCTGGCCGCTTTGGTCGAAAGTATGAAAATACTCATGCACGATCATTGACCCATCTTCGACGTGCGCATTGATGTAGATTCGCTTGTTGGTATAGTCCCACATCGCGCTGTTCTTACCGCCCGACGTCGGCGCCTGCGAGTTCTCGATCACTCCCGTATCTGTGGTGATCAGCTTGTTTTTGTTCTTCGCCATCTCCTTGGGCAGGCCTTGCTGGCTCACTTCGTTCTGCGCCTGCCACGTCGTGTGGAACGCATTGAGTCCAGGGTTGGGTACCCGCCCATTCAGCACGTCGGCCGCAGCACCGTATTCTTTGCCCTTGATCAGCCGCCCCTTTTGCACTTTGCCGCTAATCTTGCTGATCTTGTCTGGCTCCTGAACGTCCGCGTCCTTGACGGTGGCGCCGTCGCCCAGGATCAGCACACTGCCGGGTTTCGAGAAATCCACCAACGAGTGCGCCTGCACGCCGTTCGCGTTCTTGTCGAGCCATGCCCGCACATTGCTGACCAGCGTGGCCAGGTTGGGGATCTTATCAACCTTCATCGGATCTGCAACCGTCACGATAAAGGGAAGCGTCTGGCTGGGTACAGGATGAGGGTAGGTCGGCGGCATGAGCCAATATACACCCGGAAAGCCGCTCTCGTTCTGACACCCGGTCTTCCGGCGCTTCGCGTTCGCAGATGCCGGTTGCCCCAGGCCTCCATTGGGAGACCTGGGACATTGACCTGGTCGAAGCAATGACGCCGTGAGCGAACGCTGAAAGTTGACGGCTGATTGACGGAAGCTGCGCCGCTACGGTCTCGACGGAATCACGCCCGGCTGAAAGAGATCCGACAGGTCGTTGGCATTGGCAGCGTCGCCCAGGTACGGGGAGCTTCCGCTGGTGGCTCTCACGTGGAAGATTTCCTGCAACGTGCGCAGGTCCGACGAGTGCGAATAGTCGATCTGGCTCGCGTACGGCACGCCGTTCTCGTTCTCATGTGCGAACTGAGAGATGACGATCTCAGGGATCGTGTGGTTGAAGTCGTCGGCGTTGTCGCCCGATTCGCCGTCTTTTTCGGCCTCATCCCACCATAGAATGATCGCGCCGCCATCTTTGTATGCGCGCGACGCCATGATCATCGGAACCAGCCGGCTCACCGTGTTGTCGCCCGCTTTGATCTGCGCGGCGTCGCCTGTCAGCCCCGCGAACCCGCCCGTAAGCCCGCTGTGCTGTTCGTTGTACTGGTCGGGAGTGATCCAGACGTAGTCGGCGATGTGGTCGTCGGCCAGGTCAAACGCCAGTTGCTGCATCGGCGCGTAGTGGTCGCGGAGCGCATTCGAAGTTGTCGTGTTGTTGCCGCCGTTGGTGTCGCTGAAAAACACCATCGGATTGTGCTTCGGCGCGTAGTTGTATTGAGTCGAGTCGTTGTAGGCATTCAGGTAGTTGCCCGGCCCGAATACTCCCGAGAGACCTACGAGGGGAACCGTCCATTGATCTTCCGGCAGCGGCAGGTTGATGAGCTTGCCGTTGCTCATCGTCAGGTCGACGTCTTCCTGATACGACTTCCAGGAGTATCCCGCCCTCTGCAGCAGCCCGCTCAGGTGTTCTTTCGTCGTCTGCGCGTTGGGTGGATTGTCAGCGTAGGGATCGTCGTCGTTCAGGACTCCGAAGTTCGTGCCCGCTTCCGCCCAGATGTATTGCGGTTCTGAAGGATGGATGTGCGGGTTGTTGCCGCCTTCAGTGGCCAGCACGTTGTGGTACTGCATGGCGTACGAAACCTGTTTACTGATGTCCACAAGCCGGCCGTCGATGAAAGCCGTTGCCGTTCCATTTACAAGACTGTTGATGAAGGGTGCGTTCGGATTTTGATAAATCTGCTGAATGCCGGTGCTCTGCCCGGTGTTGTTGTTGGGTTGTGTCCAGTTGTGGTTTTCCATCGCGATCACAAATACATGCTTAATCGCGCGATCGTCATGGTCATGGCCGTGGTCGTGATCCCAATCCTGGGCTTGCACGCTCCAGCAACCGAGTGTGGTCAGCAGCGCGAGTCCGGCGAGGACACGCAGGCAGTGTGAGTGCGACATGGGGAAACCTCCGCTTGGTGGGGATTTGCGGTGTACATCGCGTGACGCGCTGAAAAAGCAAGCAGGGGATTCGAGCCGTCACGCCGCCGCTAATTGGTTTCTAGCAACGGCATGTTGCCGGCTGATGATCGGCAAGTGAAAGATTGTCGCTGAATTTTTCTATGCCGTTAAAAGTTGCTTTGGCTGCGGCGCGCGTTCCGCGGATGCTGATCGTCTGCGGGGTCACTTGTTACCAGGCAAGCGCTTAATGCGGCCTGCCGGGCAGCACAAAATGCTCTTCGCAGCGCGGCTCGTAGTTGTCGCCGGCCATGATAATCGGGCTGGTGTACGGAGCGGGCTTGCCTTCAATCAGCCGCTGCGGGTAAAGCGCCTTGGCGCCGCAGCTGCAGTAGGCCACCAGCTCTGTGATGTTGCCGGCGTAGGTGCGAACCAGCCACGAAAGGTCCAGCATCTCGCCGAACGGCATCCCGCGAAAATCCAGCTCCAGCCCCGACACCATTACGTCGTACCCCGAGTCGAGCAGGCGCTTGGTAAACGAAAAAAGATCGTGAACAAACTGGCCCTCATCGAGCGCAATGCATTCAATGTGTTTGCCGATCCGCTTCTCCGTGGCTTGAATCACCGGCAGCACCGCCCAGGGATCCTGGGAAGGGAACTCGACGGCTTCCATCTTTCCGCAACCGTTGCGATTGCGGCTCTCCACCAGCCCGGCGGCCGCCTTGGTGTCGGCGCTGGGTTTCAGCAGCATCACGTACTGCTTGGCATATTCCCGGCGGGTTTCGATTCTGCGCAGCAACTCTGCAGTCTTGTTGCTCCGCATCGGCCCGACAATCATCTCCAGCTTGCCCGGCACGTTCGTCTCCGTACACGAATAATTACTAAGCAACGCCGGTGGCCTGTAGTCCGCGGATTGTGGCACGCAGCCGCAGCGACAAGCTACTGGCTACTGGCCACGGGCTTGGTTTTTACGCCGTGGCCCTCCGCTGCTCCCGTTGGCCCAGTCTTACGCTCACGATCTTTGAAACGCCCGGCTCCTGCATTGTCACGCCGTAAATCATGTCGGCGCCCTGCATCATGCGCTTGGAGTGCGTCACGATGAGGAACTGCGTGTCGTGGCTGAGCGAGTGCAGCAAATCGGCAAAGCGGCCCACGTTGGTTTCATCCAGCGCCGCATCTACCTCGTCAAGCACACAGAACGGGCTCGGCCGGAACTGGAAGATGCCCACCAGCAGCGCGAGGGCAGTCAATGCTTTCTCGCCGCCCGAAAGCAGCAGCACGTTCTGCAGCCTCTTGCCCGGCGGAGACACCACAATGTCCAGGCCGCTCTCGTCCAGGTTCGATTCATCGCTGGCGCGTAAAAACGCCTGGCCGCCCTGGAAGAGCCGCGCAAAGACATTGCCAAAATTCTCGTTGATCCGCGTCAGCGCTTCATCGAACTTGGTGCGCGAAATCTGGTCGATTTCCTTAATCGTCTCTTGCGTGTTTTCAATGGACTCGATCAGATCCTGCCGCTGCGTCTCGAGGAATCCGTGGCGCTCTGCCGTCTCCTTGTATTCCTCCAGCGCCATCATGTTCACCGGGCCCATCTGCTCCAGCCGCTGCTTCAGTCCGCGGCACGTCTCTTCTTCCCCGGCGAGCTCTTCGCCGGCCATCCGCCCCATTTCAATGTCGGCGCGAAGCACCTGGGCCTCGACGTTCACTTCGGCCAGGCAGCTTGCCTCCAGATGCTCCAGATCGGAACGAAGCTTCGCCAGTTCGCTCGAATGAGCGGCGCGATCTTCGCGCAACTGATCCAACGCGGTCCGTTCGTCCTTAAGTTGCATCTCCAACTCGGCCAATTGCTGCCGCAACGATTGCGCCTGCTCGGTAATCGACTGCGCGAGGGCCAGCGCCTGTGCGCGAGCCTCATTCAGCTCCTGCTGGCGCTGCACCAGCGTGACGTTCTCGGCAATCCGTTGTTCGCGCTCCGCTGTCGCTGACGCCTGCTGCTGCTCGATCGCCTGCACCCGCCGCTGCAATTCGGAATAGAGCCGGTCAATGCGCTGGAAATTGGCCTCCGCGCCGCGCCGCCGCTCTTCCAGGCCCGCCAGCTCGGCGGTCATCTGCGCGGCCTCCTGCTGCAGCGTCTCGCGCCGCTGACGTATCTCGGACAACTGGTCCTGACGGGTATTCAAGCCGGCTTCAGCCTGTGAATGGTCTGCCTCCAGCTTCGCGGCCTCCTCGCGCTTGGCGGCAATTGCCTGCTGCTTGGCCTCGCGCGCATCCTTGTTGCGGGCGGCCTGCGCCTGCCACTCCTGCATTCGGCGCTCAATCCGCTGCGTCTCGGCTTCCATCTGCTTCAGCGCTGCGCCCAGATTGGCCACTTCGCTCTCCGCCCCTCGCCGCTCCTCGCCACGCGCTTCAAGTTGCGCCGTAAGCTCTTCGATAGTGCGCGTGAGCGCTTCTGCTGCTTCCTCCGCCTGCGCCAGTTCACTTTCCAGCTTCGACAGTCTGCTTTCGGTCTCGCGCAGCTCGCGCTTCAATGCCAGCGGCCCCTCGCTGGCCGGCTTGCCGCCCGTGACCGTCGCGGCATGGAAGCACTCGCCCTCCGGCGCCAGGAAATAGGCATACGTATAGCGCAGCGCCAGCCGTTGCGCTTCCACCGCGCTCTCTACCAGGTATCCGTGCCGCAGCTTGGGCAGCACCATTTCAAGCGACCGGCCAAACCCATTCAGCACTTTGATCGCGTCGCGCAGCGGGACCAGCCCCGGCTCCTTGATCGGCCCATCGCCCGTCTCAAAGAGCTCGCCCTGCGCGTCAGAGTGCACCAGGAAGGTGGCGCGCCCGTCGCTGGTCTTCAGCACGCGCACGCCTTCTTCCGCCGCGCCCCAGTTTTCGACAACTACGTAATTCAGTTCGTCGCGCAGAAACTCGTCCACCGTTCCTTCGTATTCGCCGCTCACCTCAATGAAATCTGCCAGCGTGCCCACCGGCGCCACGCTCGGGCCAAGCGCTCCCGGCTTCAGCAACCTCCGCACCGTGTCCGTCGCGTAGCCGTGATTGCGAATCAGCGAATTCAGGCTGTCGCGCCGCCCCGCCGCCATGGCATGTTCGCTGCGCAGCCGGTTGGCAAGCCCCCGCCGCTCCTGCTCCTCCGCCCGATTCGCCTGCAGATTCTCGCGCAGCGCAGCCATCTCCTGTTCCAGGCGCATCAGCTTCGACTCTGCCGACGCAAAGCGCAGGCGCGATTCGCTGCCTTGCGTTCCCAGCCGCTCCTGCTCGCCCTGCGCCAGGCTCATCTCGCTCTCAAGCCGTTCCGCCTCCCGTTCCAGCGCGGCCAGGCTCTCTTCACCCTGTGCGATATAGTTCCGCGCATTCCCCGACTGCGCGAGCAAATGCATCGCATGGCGGCGCTCGGCTTCCAGATCGCGTTCGGCGGTAAACACTTCCTCTGCCGCAGCCCGCGCTTCCTGTTGCCGCGCCTCCACTTTTTCGCGAAACGCCCGCGCCTCGCCGGCCGCAGTATCCAGAAAGCCCCGCTGCTGCGACCGCTCGTCTTCAATCGACGTGAGCTGCGTCCGCGTCTGTTCCAGTTCTAATGCCGCCGCCGCTACGCGCGCTTCGAGTTCACTCACGCGTTCCGTATTGCTCCGTTCGCGTGCTGCAGCCCGCTCCAGTTCCAGGGCCGATTCACTGGCGCGATTCTGCGCCTCCTGGCCCTCGCGGTCCAGCGCGTATCCCCGCTCCGTCAGAGCATGCTGGCTCGCTTCCTGCGCCCCAATCTCCGCTGCCGACGCGTTGATGCGCTCGGTGAGCCCGCCAATCTCCTGCTCCATTCGCGCCTGGTCGGCATCCATGGTGGCCATGCGGCTGGCCAGTACCACGCGCAGCCGTCCGCGCAACTCCTCCCTGACCGCGGCATACCGCTCGGCCTTCGCCGCCTGCCGCTTCAGGCTGTTCATCTGCCGCGTCACTTCTTCAAAGATGTCGTCCACGCGCGCCAGATTCTGCTTGGCGCTCTCCAGCCGCAGCTCGGCCAGCCTCTTCTTGTTCTTGAAGCGCGTTACCCCCGCGGCTTCTTCTATAATGGCGCGCCGCTCGTAGGGCTTCGAGCTGAGCAGTTGACCAATGCGCTCCTGCCCGATGATGGCGTAGCTATCCGGTCCCAGGCCGGTGCCCATGAAGATTTCCTGGATGTCGCGCAGACGGCAAAGCTTGCCGTTCAGCAGGTACTCGCTTTCGCCGGTCCGGAACAGCCGCCGAGTGATCACTACTTCGCCTTTTTGCGGAGTGCTCCTGAACTTACGCCGCCGGATCTTCAACACCACGCCGTGCGGCCCGGCAGATTCCTGTTCGCCCTCAACGCTCGCCGCTGGCGGCGCTTCGCCTTTTTCGTCTGCTTCTTCTTCCATGACCTGTCCCGGCTGCTCGTTGGCCGCAATCTCTTCGGCCTCTGAGGCGCGCCGGCGGCGCAGGTCGTCTTCATCCCAGTCGGATGGCTCATCATGGTCCACCACCAACTCCGGCTCCACGGGCACGGGGCCTTCGTAGGCGTCCGGATCAACCATGGTGATCGTCACTTCCGCCATGCCCATGGGCTTGCGTTCGCGCGTTCCCGCAAAAATCAGATCCTGCATATGCGTGCCGCGCAGGAGCTTGGCGCTCTGTTCGCCTACCACCCAGGTCACCGCGTCCAGGATGTTCGACTTTCCGCATCCGTTCGGCCCGACCACGACGGCCACTCCCGAGCCCGCCAGCGTCACTTCTGTGCGGTCACAGAAACTTTTGAAGCCGAGGATGTGGATCTTCTTTAATTTCAGCATTGCCTCTCCGGGTTGGTCAGCGCGTATACCGTATAAATCCCCTCCCGCGCCGGCACACCGACACATGCCGCGCCCAGGGGCATATTCACTACTTCATTACAGACTTTACGGACATAGAATCACAGGGTCAACGAGGTTAAAAGGCACCAATGTGGATAAGGGGGGACGAATTGCTGCGAGCTCGAATCCGCCGTGCAATTGCACATGTCGTGGGCAAACGGAGCAGCAGATTGGACGGAGCTTGCAACGATGCACGCGCTGCTCGAGTGCTAAAATCAATCAGTGCCGGGTCCTACGCGACGTAATCCCGCCAACCCCGCCAGGTCCGGAAGGAAGCAACGGTAACGGGCTCGTACGGGCGCAGTAGGTCACCCGGTACTTTTTCTGCGCTTTTATCGATTCCTTGAACCTTTCAAGCGGTGAACCGGTCCCCCACCGGCGCGTGTGCCGCAAGGAGAAACGCATTGAGCCTGACCGTTCGCCCCGTAGAGGGCCGCCGCGCCAAAATTACGGCGCTCGGAACCTACGTTCCTCCCGATGTGATTACCAACCAGGACCTCGAAAAGATGGTGGAGACCAGCGACCAGTGGATCATGGAGCGCACAGGCATCAAAACGCGCCATAAGCTGGCGGCGGGTCTCGGCGTCAGCGACATGTGTGCCGAGGCGGCGAAGAATTGCCTAGCGTCTCGCGGCATCGCTCCCTCTGAGGTAGAGTGCATCCTCGTTGGCACGGTCACCCCCGACATGATGTACCCCTCTACCGCCTGCCTGGTGCAGAACAAAATCGGCGCTGCCGGAGCGTGGGGCTTTGATATCTCGGCTGGCTGTTCAGGCTTTGTCTTTGCCTTGCAGGCCGGCGTCAAGTTCATTGAGACCGGCGCGCATCGTAAGGTCCTGGTCTGCGGAGCCGACGCCAACACGCGCATGACCGACTACACCGACCGCACCACCTGCGTGCTCTTCGGCGACGGCAGCGGCGCGGTATTGCTCGAACCGTGCGAGCCGGGCGAGATCGGCTTCATCGACTTTGTTCACGAGATCGACGGTTCTGGAGGCATAAGCCTGAATATGCCGGGCGGCGGAAGCTTGAATCCGTCTACGCACGAAACCGTCGACAAAAAGATGCACTACATCCATCAGGACGGACCTGCGGTGTTCAAGTTTGCCGTGCGCAAGATGGCCGAGACAACGGTCAAAGTGCTGGAGCGCAATGGGATTACCGGTGCCGATCTGGGCTGCTTCATTCCCCACCAGGCCAACAAGCGCATTATCACTGCCACGGCCAACCGCCTCGGAATGCCGGATGATCGGGTCATCATCAATATCCAGGAGTACGGCAACACATCTTCCGGGTCGATTCCGCTGGCCATGCAGACGGCGCTCGACACGGGCAAGCTGAAGAAGGGTGATCTCGTGTTGCTGGGCGCGATGGGCGCGGGATTTACGGTCGGGGCCGCCCTCCTGCGTTGGGAAATCTGAAAACCGCTTTCAGCCTTCAACGATCAGGCGGATTGAGCTGCATCTCCGGCAGGAATGGTTCTCGCGCTCTCGATCGTGGCAATTCCCATGCCGGTGCAAGCTGATTGCTGAAAGCTTGCACACCAAGGCTAGAAGCCGGTAGCTCATCCGTCATATACTGTGCACCACAAACGCCGGTCTCCGGCGACCTTTGAACCGATCGGAGGGTGACCATGGACGTGGCAATGACCGCCAGGACAGGGAAGATCACCAAGGCTCTACGCGTGCTCGCTGAAGAAGGGATGGAGCGCATTGGCCGGGTTCTCGGTCGAACGGCGCGCGCCACCATCACTTTTGGCGCGCAAAGGCACCTTCATACCGTCGAATTAACGGTGCAGGCCCGGACCCAGAAAATTGCAGCCACTGGCAAAGCCGTCACGCAGGTCGCCGCCCTGCGCGAGGCGCTGGCCCATGCCGAGCACCAGGCCCACCGCTACCGTGACCGGCGATTGGTCAGCAAGCGGCTGCCGAAAGGCGATAAGGTTCTCACCGCTCCACCGGTCGCGCGCCCCAAAGCGCGTGTCGAGCCACGCGAGAAGAGCGAAGCCGATCAGGCTCCCGCAGCTGCCAAAACACGAGCATCCATCGCCGTGCACTCCTTTCCATCGCAAGCCACGGTCGTGGAACCGCACGTCATCAAAAACGGCGAGGCCCTTGCGCTCAGGCCGATGACCATTGAGGAAGCTGTAAAAGACGCCGAATTCCGCGATCGCGATCTCCTCATCTTCCGGACTGCGGTGGGGGAGACCTTTGTTCTGCATCGGCGACGCGACGGACAAATGGAGCTGGTCGAGATCCCCTAGGAGATCGCATGCCGCTTCTCCGCTGACTTCGGCAGTTAGCCTCGCCGCACTGGGCGCCGGCATTGAGCGTCTAACCTTGCGTATGCACCCGGCGTTCCCTTTCGAAGATGTGCGTCAGTGATCGGGCGCACAATCTTCTTGCACCTTTTGCCCTAACTCTCGACTTTGGTTGCATTTATTGACCGATTTTGGGGATGGTTGCACCCCCTCGGGGCTGCATACGATCAAAACAATGAAAGTGTGCACGTTAGCGGCTGGCGTCGCCGGTAGAGAAGCAAGCAAAAACGCCGGTTTCAGCTCCCGGGAGGCCTTGGGATTGAGTCCTAGTGACAGTTCGACCACTCCTTCACATCGCGAAGTCCTCGACGGCCTGCCTGTCCTTATTTTCCTTGAGCACAACGGAAGGATCGTCTTCGCCAATGCCGAAGCTCGGCAAGTTCTGGGGCTCAGCGAAGGTGAGTGGGTCTCCCGTCCCGTAGAGGATGTACTCTGGGGGCTCTTTCCAGGCACCGCCGAACCGCAAACGCCTTTGACAGCTACCGGCCGCAGCAGCCCGTTTCACGCCACCCTCCCTGCCATGGACGGACGGCTGATCTCGGTGGAAGGCACCTACAGCATCCTCGATCCGGAATCGCGCGACGCGGTGATTGTGGCCCACCTCACTGAAAGGAAGCGCGCCCCAAAATCCCAGCTCATGGAAGATGTGCTGGCCAGCCTCCCCGAGGCCGTAGCCATTGAACATCGCAACCACGTACTCTACACAAACCCCGCATTTACACGCATGTTTGGCTACAGCGCCGAAGAGGTCAGCGGGGGCAGCCTGAAAGACCTGATCGTCCCCGAGACACGGCGCAACGAACATGCCGCCCTGCTCAAAGCAGTCGACGACCGCGGCACCGCGACCACTGAAACGGTTCGGTCGAATAAGGACGGCGAACTGATCGATGTCAGCCTGCAAATTGCCCCACTGCTGGTGAATGGCAGCAGGGCCGGCTACGTTCTTGCCTACCGCGACATCGGCGAGCACAAGGAAACGGAAGACAGGCTGCAACACGACGCCATGCACGACGTGCTCACCGGGCTTCCGAATCGCGCGCTGTTCCTGGATCGGATCAACCTGACCCTCAACCGCCGCCTGCGGAATCCCGACTACGGATTTGGCGTCCTCTACATTGACCTCGACCGCTTCAAAGAAGTCAACGACACCCTCGGCCACGCTGCGGGCGATGTGCTGCTGACCACCGTTGCCGCGCGGCTCCGTGCCACGCTGCGCCCGCAGGATTCTGCTTCGCGGCTTGGCGGCGACGAGTTTGCCGTCCTGGTCGAAAGCATCCTCACCGCCTACGATCTCGAAATTGTTGCCGGCCGCATCTTGCGCGAGCTGGAGCGCCCCTTCGACATATTCGGCCACTCGGTTCATGCCGGGGCAAGCATTGGCGCGGCCATGGCCGGACCCGACCATACCACGTCCGAGTCTCTTCTGCGCGATTCAGACTATGCCATGTATCGCGCCAAACAGGCGGGAGGAGACCGATTTGAAATCTTCGATCGGCACCTCGAGATTTGCGTCACCAGCCAGCAGGAGCGCGAACGCGAGCTCCGCACCGCCGTGGAAAAACGGCAATTCGCATTTCAATACGAACCTATATACCGGCTCGCCGACGGCAAGCTTGAAGGCTTCGAATCCTTTTTGCGCCTCCGCCGCCCCGACGGCACGCTCGAGAATTTCCAGGACCTCTTCGCCGCGACTGAAGACACCGGCCTTGCCATCACACTCGGCCGCGAAATGCTCGACACCGTTTGTGCGCAGCTGCGCAGTTGGAGCGAGCGCTCACCGCAACTCGATCTCACGGTTTCCATCAATCTGACGCGGCGTCAGCTTTACCACCCCGACTTGATTGCGCATTTGATGAAGGCGCTGGCCACCAGCGGCGCCGACCCCGCCCGCCTGATGTTCGAAGCACCTGAAAGCGCCTTCAACGACAACCCCGATGCGGCCGTCGCCATTCTGCAACGGCTGGCCGACTGGCAGGTGCGCGTTGCCGTCGACGATTTCGGAAGCAGCCTCGCCCCGCTCAATTACCTCGTCCATCTCCCCGTCGGCATGGTCAAGCTCACCTCCCGGCTGACCGCCGCCGCGCTTTCAACGGGAAGGCAGTTGGCCCTGCTTGAATCTCTCGTCCGCCTGGGAAGCACTCTGGATCTGCAGATGGTGGCCCAGGGAATTCTCGCGCAGGAACAACTCGCTTCGCTGATCCGGATGGGCTGCCCGTTGGGCCAGGGCCCGCTGTTTTCTCCGCCCCTCGATGCGGTTGAAGCGCTTGAGCTTGTCGATGCCGGCTACTGGGCGCTCACCCCGGGTGTCTGAGCCATCGGCAACGGTTCCTCGTCCTGACGCCGCCGGTGTAGCATGAATTTCATGGCTCCCCGCACGCGCGCAACGAGAGCGGCAGGCTCGCAGAAACCACGCCGCCCGCAGCGGCAATCCTTCGCACCAGCCAAAGAGCTCGTGATCGTGACCGGAATCTCTGGAGCGGGCAAGGCTTCGGCGCTCAAGGCCTTTGAAGATCTCGGCTACCACTGCGTCGACAATTTGCCTCTTGAGCTGCTGCCCGACTTTGCCGCCCTGGTCAGCGCATCGGCTGAAGTGGAGCGCGCCGCCATCGTCGTCGACGTGCGCGAAGGAGTCACACTCGACCGCCTTCCCGAAATCCTCAAAGGCGTCAGAAAGCAACTGCGAACCCGCGTGGTTTTTCTCGATGCCCAGGATTCCGTGCTCGTCCGGCGCTTTTCTGAAACCCGCCGCCCTCATCCGCTTGGCCGGTCTGAAACCGTCTGGCGCTCCATCGTGGAAGAACGCCAGCTCCTCGATCCCATCCGCAACGTTGCCGACACCCTCATCGACACCTCCAACTTCAATGTTCACGAATTGCGTGCCGACATCCTGGCCCGTTTTGGCCATGAAAAAGAATCCAAGCGACTGCTGATCTCCTGCCTGAGCTTCGGATTCAAAAATGGCGTGCCGCTCGACGCCGACATGGTCTTCGACGTGCGCTTTCTTCCCAACCCGCACTTTGTGCCCGAATTCCGCAAGAAAACCGGCCTCGATCGCGGCGTCGCCAACTACGTCCGCGGCTTTCCGCAGACTCGCGAGTTTCTCGATCGCGTCACCCGGCTGATGCTCTACCTGCTTCCGCACTACGTCAACGAAGGCAAGAGCTATTTGACGGTGGCCTTCGGGTGCACCGGAGGCCAGCACCGCAGTGTGATGATGGCCGAAGAGATCGGCGAGCGGTTGCGCAAGGCCGGCTACCAGGTCAAGGCTCTGCACCGCGACATTGTCCGTTGATTGCTGACCTCCAAATCTAGCGCAGCCGCAAACCGTCCAGCCACCGCGTCAGCGCATCTGCGTACTTCTCACCGTCGCCGCCCGAAGCATCCAGCCAAACCAGCATCTTCGGTGATGGGACCGCTTTGTAGGCCGCTGGCTGCTCCGCTGCCTGCCCTTGCCCGGCCGCTGAAGTCCCCGCAATCCAAAGCAGCGGAATCCGTAGCTCTCTAGCCGCGGCATTCAGGTCGTATCGATCGTGATTAAGCAGCCGCGCCGGCACCAGCCGGGCGCGTGCATCGTCGAAGACTGCGCCCATCGGTTCGCTTTCCGGCGATTCCACCACCACTCCCGCGAGCGACGCGTGCTGCGCCGCCACTTCAAGCGCCAGGTTCGCGCCCAATCCTGTGCCGTCCAGCACAATCGCCGCAGGATTGATATGGCGAGTCTGAACCAGGTATTGCAGAGACGATTCAGCGTCTTCGCGCCAGTGCGCTTCGCTTGGCCTCGCGAAATGGCTCTTTCCGTATCCGCGATAATCAAGCGCCAGCACATTCACGCCCAGCGCGTGCAGTCGGGCCACCGCGTCGACCGTCCCGCCCAGGTTGCCGTCCTCGTTGTGCAGGTAGATAAAGGTGAATCGATGGTATGGCGCGTCGGCTGCTGCCGGAATCCACCATCCGCTCAATTGCGCGACACCTGTGTCCGTCGCAGCAAACTCGACCGCGCCGAACGTCAGTCCCGCATCAGCCGGCGTCCGCACCACGCGCGCCGCCGGATGGTAGAGCAACTGCCAGCTCCCTTGCCAGAAAAGCAGGCACAAGACGAGCCATCCGCAAACCGCTGCCGCCCCGATCGAAAACGCGATCGCCACGAGCAGCCATCGGCCCGAAACACGCGCCGGTCCCGGCTCCCGCGCTGCTCTCGAATCGGCGGCTGTGCCTGCCGGCCGGCTCGACTTGGCTCCCCACGCGACGTCCCCTGGCGGTGCTTTCCGGCTGCCCATGGTTGCTGCGTTCCCCATCTTCCACTCCGCAGAGCGGAATCAATCCCATGCTAGCGGCCCCGGCCTCCGAGCCGCACCTCGGCCCTTCAGTGTATAGTTTTTCTTGGCGTTCGAAAACGTTTACGAAAACGCCGAAAGATTCTGAAAAAGGGGTTCGAAATGACAGGGGCGAATCAGGAAGCGGCGAAACCGGCAGCGAATGAAGTGCTTCTCGTGACCAGCGGAGATCTTAGGCAGTCGGCCAACCAGGTGTGCTGGCCTGCCCAGCGCGACATGGAGGAAAAACTCACCGCCGCTTTTGCGCAAAAAGGCTTCAGGCTGGTGCGCGCGCACTCCTACTGTGAAAAAGCCAGGCACGGCTTCATCTCGTCGCAGCGTATGGGCATGGATGTTTTCATGAAGATCCATCCTCAGGCCCGGCTCGTCTTCGCCACCGCCGCCTGGCAGTACAGCCATCACGTGCTTCCCGGCCTGAGAAGCCATCAGGGACCGATCCTCACCGCTGCCAACTGGTCGGGCCAGTGGCCTGGCCTGGTCGGTCTGCTCAATCTCAACGGCTCGCTCATCAAGGCCGGCAAGCCCTACTCATCCATCTGGAGCAAGGACTTCACCGACGCCTTCTTCCAGAACGCTCTTAACGAGTGGCTCAAGACGGGCAGGATCACTCACGATGTCTCGCACGTTCATACGCTCGACAAAAGCAAACTACCCCTTGAAAGCGCCAGGCTCGGCGCCGAATTGGCCGCCCAGCTCAAACATCGTAAGGCCATCATGGGCATCTTCGATGAAGGCTGCATGGGCATGTACAACGCCATCATCGACGACGAACTGCTCAACCCGGCGGGCGTTTTCAAAGAGCGGCTGAGCCAGTCCGCGCTCGTCGCCAAAATGCGCACCGTCAGCGATGAGGAAGCACAAGCCGTGTACCAATGGCTCGCGGCCAAAGGCGTCAAATTCAACTTCGGCAATGATCCTGCCAATGAGCTCACCCTCGACCAGGTTCTCGGCCAGTGCAAAATGTACATCGCCGCGGTCCGCATCGCGCATGAGTTCGGCTGCGACGCCGTCGGCATCCAGTATCAGCAGGGTCTGAAAGACATGGCCCCTGCATCCGATCTGGCCGAAGGCATGCTCAACAACGCCGATCGCCCGCCGGTTTTCGCCGAGGGGACCAAAGATGAACTCTACGCTGGTGGACCGCTCGTGCACTTCAACGAAGTCGACGAGTGTGCCGGCTTTGATGCGCTCATCACCAACAAATGTTGGAAGGCTCTTGGCCTCGATCCTTCGACCACGCTGCACGATGTTCGCTGGGGCGAGCACTACAAGGGCGAGGGCCACAACGGCTCGGGGAAAATTGACGACTTCGTCTGGCTGCTGCAAATCTCCGGCGCTGCGCCCGCCAATCATTTCGTTGGCGGCTATGCAGGCGCCAGCAGCGATCGCCAGCCCGCCATGTACTTTCCGCTCGGCGGCGGATCGTTGAAGGGCATCGGCAAGCCCGGCGAAATCGTCTGGAGCCGCGTCTTCGTCGAAGCTGGCGCGCTTCATGCCGACATCGGCCGTGGCACTGTGGTCAGTCTCCCCGCCGTTGAAACCGAGCGGCGCTGGCGTGAAACCACCGTGCAGTGGCCCATCGTTCACACCATCCTGCACGGCGTCAGCCAGAACCAGATGATGGCCCGTCATCGCGCCAATCACGTGAACGTAGCCTATGCGCCCTCGGCCGAAATCGCAGACAATGCGCTCGCCATCAAAGCCGCCATGCTCGCTGAACTCGGCATCCAGGTGCATCTCTGCGGCACCACGCAATAAAGCCAGTAGCCTGTAGCCCGTAGCCATTGAGCCAAAGCTTCAAGCTAAAAGCTAGAAGCGAGAAGCTGCTTTAGCTCTGCACCTGTTCCGCCGCCATCTCTTTGGCCGCCGGAATGATCCCCAACTCTTGGTAAATGGGCCGCACCACGCGACGCAGCGCAGGCAATTGCGTGAAGAACCACATAGCGCCGAGCACAACCACCAGGCCGTTGATCATTACCGTCCATTGCGCGCCCGAGAGCATCGGCCCCGCCACAATCCACAGCGGTGTCGAAGGGATCGCGTGGGCCATGGTTCCAGCCAGCAGGCTGCCGAACGGCGCCATTCCCACAAAAGCCATCGTGTAGTAGCTCATCACGCGCCCGCGAACCTCCTCGCTGATCAATGTCTGGATAATCGTGTTGCTCGCCGCCATCCCCTGCATCAAGCCCATGCCGGCCACCATCACCATCAGCATCGAGAGCCAGAACTCATGCGAAACGCCAAAGCCAATCAGGCCCAGCCCGAAAACCGCCGCCGCAATGGGAATCATCCGGATTAGCCCGCGTACGCTTTTGCGAGCGGCGAGTGACAGCGCAGAGATCAAAGCGCCTACGCCCATCGCGCCCATCAGAAATCCCAGCGTGTGCGGCCCGCCGCCCAGAACCTTCGCCGCAAAGATCGGCATGAGCACCACGAAAGGCATACCCATCAGGCTCACGGCAGCAAAGAGCAAAAGAATGGTGCGAATAGGCACAAACCCTGCAACGTAGCTCCAGCCCTGCTTCAATTCATGGAAGGTCGAAGTGGCGGCCCGCCGCATCGCTGTCACGTTGAGCTTCATCATCAGCAGAGACGCAATCACAGCAAGGTAACTGACGCCGTCGATCAGGAAGCACCAGCCCTCATTCGTCGCCGCAATCACCAGGCCGGCCAGCGATGGCCCGATCAATCGCGCCACGTTCACCATCGACGAATTGATTGCGATCGCGTTGCCCAGATCGGCGCGGTCTTCCACCATCTGCACCATGAACGCCTGCCGCCCCGGCATGTCGAATGCATTGATGATCCCTTGAAACACCGCCAGCGCCAGAATCAGTTGGACCGTGATGTGTCCTGAAAGTGTAAGCGCGGCCAGCGCCAGCGATTGCACCATGGCCAGCGTCTGCGTCCACACCAGCACTTGCCTGCGGTCGAGCCGGTCGACCCACACGCCGGCAAACGGTGCAAAGATGAATGTTGGAATCTGTCCCGCAAAGCTCACCGTGCCCAGCAGCAGCGCCGATTTCGTCAGCCGGTACACCAGCCACGACGTCGCGATGCGCGTCATCCAGGTGCCGATGAGCGAAACCGTCTGCCCGCCAAAAAAGAGTCTGAAGTTGCGATGCCTCAGTGCGCGCCACGCATGCGAGATGCCGCTGAAAGCAGGCTGAGGCTGACTGGTCCCCGGTTCGCTCGCTTCGGCCCGCATTGACTCTTCGTTCTCGTTCAAGACACCTTCCTTGCGAGTTCGGCTGACAGCGCGGAGCCTCAAGAACAGTCGCCTGTTATCACTCTAATTGGATTCAGAACACACCGGTGGAGAAGCCCTACACAGCGATCGCGTGATCGTTTTTGATGTTGACCCCGCTCCACGCTTTTTGCGCGGTCCACTGCTCGGCGGGCGCGATCCAGAATTCGTCTGTCGCCGGCAGCGCCAGCGACAGCCACGCCGCCGAGCACAGGTAGCAGCTTCCTGTAGAGATATAGTTTTCGCCGATCGCCGGCTGATGCCCGGCGAATCCAATCGTCAGCCATCCTTTGCTGTCGAATGTCCCTTTGGCCTCGATCATGCGCGTCATCACCGCCGTCATGGCGCATCGTACCTGTGCGGGATGCACTCCCTCGGGCAGTTTGCGCCGCCGCGCCATCTCTGCCAGATGCTGCAGCGCTCCGAATCGGTACGCCAGCGACCGGCCGATCGGCGGAAAAGTTCCTTCAGGACTGATGAGCCGCTCTTCAATTGCCGCATAGCGCCGCGCGCGTTCCTCCACCGGCTGGCGCAGCGCGTTCCAGCGGTCGGTGACTGGCTGCACGGCATCCAGAATGGTCAGCATGAACGGCTGGATCACAAAGCTGTTGTAGTAGTCCCAGCTAAACTCGGGCCCGTCGCCATATGCGCCGTCGCCTTTGTACCAGTCCTGGATCTTGCGCAGAGGGTCATCCACGCGCTCAGCATCCCACGGCTGCCCGAACCTGCAAAAGAACGCCTCGATCATGGCGCTGAAGAGCACCCAGTTGTTCAATCCCGGCTTCAGGATTCGCGTCGCCGCCAGAGATCGCACCAGACTCTTCTGCGTTTCAGGATCCAGCTTCGCCCATAACTCATTTGGGGCACGTAGAACCGCCAGCGCCAGGAACGCCGCATCCACCAGCGATTGCTGGTTGGTTCCGAAGTTGAGCGCGTCGGGCGAATTCGGGTCGGTCCCGTAGCGAATGGCCAGCCGCGCCCACTCGCGATAGCGATTGCGCAGCTTTTCTTCCGCAGCTTCGTCGCCGGGCTCGGCTTCGAGCCATGGCGCGAGTCCCGCCAGCAGCCGCCCCACCGCCTCCAAATGGGTCGACTTCCTGCGATCGTCCTCAAGACCGGGCGCAGACTCCACCGGCATCGTGGCGCGCAGCTTTTGCTGGCTGATCGCCTCAAGCACCGGCTGCGACACCCTCTCAACGATCGCAATCCACTTTGCGCGGTCGTCTGCGCCTGAAGAACTTGCCTGAGGGGTCGTATCGTGCGGCGCAGCTTCGGCCGCGGCGCAGGCGAGCAGCGGCGCCGTCGTCAGCAGCGCGCCCTTCAAAAAACTCCGCCGCGATGCTCTCGATTCCACGCCACTCACTCTTCCGCCGCCTTTGCCGCCAATGCTTCTACCACGGCGATATTCTGCATCAATTCGGCTGGAATTTGATGGCGTTCCCGCAGATAATCTGGAGCGTTGTAGGAAACCCAAACCCTGGAATCAACGTCTTCCCATACAAGAATCTTCAGCGGAAGATCGATGGCGCTGCTCGGCTCCGCCTGCATCACGGGCGTCCCCGCCTTGGGATTCCCAAAGATCAGCAGCTTCGTGGGCCGCATTGTCATGCCTGCCTTCGCTGCTTCTCCACTGTGATCGACGATTGCGAACAGCGTGACGCCCTTCGCTTCCAGAATCCGCCGTAGCTTCTCCACCGTCTGGTCCACCGGGTGGTGGCTTGAAATATCAACAATCCCTCGTCCGCTCATGTCCTTGAATCATACGTGAGCCGATCGCCGCGCCGTTTGAATCTTCCAACAGAAAGCCCCCAGCCGGGACTGAGGGCCTCTTGATCCGTTAGGTTAGCGGCTCACGCCACGCGCTCGATCGCCACTGACTCCAGCACCACCGGCTTATGCGGCTTGTCCTGCGCGTTGCGCGCCACCTTCGATATCTTCACCACCACATCCTGCCCTTCGACCACTTCGCCGAAGATGGTGTGCTTGCCGGTGAGCCAATCGGTCGGCGCAACAGTGAGAAAGAACTGGCTGCCGTTGGTGTTCGGGCCGGCATTCGCCATGGCCAGCTTGCCCGGCTTGTCAAACTTGTGCGGCGAACCCTTGGTCTCGTCCTGAAACTTGTAGCCCGGTCCGCCCATGCCGTTGCCCGCCGGATCGCCGCCCTGGATCATGAAATCGGGAATCACGCGATGAAAGATCGTTCCGTTGTACAGCTTGTCTTTCGATTTCGCGCGCGTCACGGGATGCGACCACTCCTTCGCGCCCTCGGCCAGCTCGATGAAATTCTTCACGGTGACGGGCGCATCGGTTTCGAAAAGACGAACGGTAATTTTGCCTTCCGTTGTCGTAAAGACGGCGTAGGTTCCTGCTGCAAGTGCCATGTATTCTCCTCAAACTACAGTGTGTCTCAAGAACGGGTTTTGAAAGGGCACGGCTTCAGCCGTGCCGTGAAGGTAAACAGAACATTACGGGCTTCAGCCCCTGAGGGATGGTCTCTGTTGTCCCTCGCCACCATTTTTGAATCAAGCCCCAGATTAGTCGCCGGCCTCTGATCCTCACATTGATTGCTGATCCCTGACCACTGATCACTGGCCGCTGCTTTGCGGCGCCGGCGGCAGCGGCGGCATAGGTTCGCCCTCGCGCACGATCGTCACCTTTTCAAGCACCACCGGCGTCAGCGGCTTGTCGTTGGCGTCACGCTGCACGCGCGCGATTGTTTTGACGACGTTGACGCTGGGGTCGTCGCACTGGCCAAAGAGCGTGTAGTGCTGGTTCAGCGAGTCGTATGCCTGCTCGGTGATGAAAAACTGGCTGCCATTGGTATTCGGCCCGCTGTTGGCCATCGCCAGCCTTCCTGGCCGGTCGAAGTTCAGGTTCGGATCGAACTCATCGTTAAAGCTGTAGCCCGGGTCGCCCATCCCCGTTCCCGTCGGGTCGCCGCCCTGGATCATGAACTCCGGAATCACGCGGTGAAACGTGGTGCCGTCGTAATACCGCTTGTGATGCATGACCTTTTTCGTCGCCGGGTCCGTCCAGTCCTTCGTTCCCTCCGCCAGCCCGATAAAGTTCGCCACCGCGTTGGGCGCTTGCTTCTGGAAGAACTGGCATGTGATCCGCCCCATCGACGTGTCCATCACCACAAACGGCCCGTTCGGAACAGTCGTCACTTCGGCCGTCGCCTGCGGCGCGTCAGGAATCGCCTGGCTCGGCTGCTGACTCGATTGCCGCGCGAAGATCGCGAACCCTATACAGCAAACAGCAGCCAAACCAAGAACAGAGAAGAGAATCGTCCGCTTTATATTCATACCAACCTTGAGGTTAAACTATGCGGCCTTTTCGCTGCCAGCAGGTGACGGCTTCAACAGGGTGCCCAAGGTCTCTTATCTCAACCCCTGGAATTACGAATTTCAACGCGCGAGCCTCGGCGCCAGAAAGCTAATCCTCCGTCGGCGTCTTCTCCACGTGATCGATCACCAGCTGTGTCACCGGCGCCTTCCGCTCCTCGAGCTTCAGCCCCATCTGCTGCACAGATTGAAAAACGCTCGCGCCACCAGCAGGATCCGATGCCGTTGCCGCGGGTCCTGAATTCGCTCCCGCTCCCGACGGCGGCGGAGGCGGCCCAAATCCCTGCGACTGCGCCATCGCCAGCAAGTCCGCCAGCGATATTTCAACTGAGACCTCGTAGTTGCCCTTGAGCCCGGTCATATCCACCACCTGCCGGCCGTTCATCCGCGCCAGAATTGTTGAAAGCGTATCGGCAAATCCAACCATCGTCACCATGCTCGAGTCGAGCCGGATCGCCTGGTTCTGCGCGTCGAGCTTCTCGGTCATGATGCCTTTGCTTCCCATGTCCAGCGTCGCCGAACCATCGCGATTCATCGTCATCCGGATAGGTCCATCTGGTCCGTCCACCACCATCTCTCCCGGTTTGAGTGGAGCGTCGGGATCGACCGGCTGCGGTGTCGCTGTCGACCGCTTCAGCTTTGGTCCTCCTTTGCGGGGCAACAGCGCGAGCACTTTCTGAACCTCGACGCTGCGGTGCGCGCTCAGTTTGAACCGTTCTTCCAGCAGCGCGCGCAACATTGCCGGCGCATCGTTCTTGCTCGCGCCTTCAGGAAGCGTCGCCACAATGTCGAATCGCGTATTTTTCAGCCAATCCGGCCCCGCGATCTGATACGACTTCACGTTGTACGCCAGGGCGATCAGCTCCCGCAGCGGCATTTGGATGTATTCGGCGCGCGAAGCCGTGATGTGCGGACCAAATCGCGGCATCTTCCCGGTCTGCATGTCTGAGGAGATTCTGACCGGATCGATTGGCGGCGACGGTTTGATGCTCGCCACTTCGAAAGCTGGTTTGGCTGAGGACGCCTGCCCGCGTGCAACACCGCTGGCACAAAGAAGAATGGCAATGAAAGCGAAAAGAAAACGGCTGCGCAAAATCATTGAAGGCTCGTGGCTCAAGGGAGTCCGGCTACAGCAGTTTCAGAGATGGTGTATCCGCATTCAAGGCGCTCAAGTCGGCGCGACCAGCAGGGAGCGACGACCTTAGCGACCGCATTGATCGGAAACAGGTACTCTGAAACTGCTTTAAATTATAGGTCGTCCAGAATGATTTCTCGGTAATCGCTGCACCTGCAGCATCACGCCCCATCCATGCCGTTTCTTGCTCCCTCGCTCCCTGTCTTTTCACACCAGCCGCAAAAATCCCGCCCGGCTCAACCGCGCGCCCGGAAACACCAGCTCAAGATCTTCCGCGCCCAGCGTGTGTGTCACCACTTCACCCAGCACCTGCCTGAAGTCGGTGGTCAGCGCCAGGTCGCGCCCCTGGTTCAGTTGATCGTTATCCAGACCCGGCCACTTACCGTACACTTTGCCGCCCTTCACCTGACCGCCCAGCACAAACATCACGTTGCCGTGTCCGTGATCCGTGCCGCCCGTTCCGTTTTCGCGCGCCGTGCGTCCAAACTCCGACATCGTAACGACCGTCACGTTGCCCGCCTCGTCGCCCAGGTCACGCCAGAACGCCGCCAGGCTCGCCGAGAAATCCGCCAGCCGATTCGCAAGCTGGCCGTTCACTCCGCCCTGATTCTGGTGCGTGTCCCAACCTGTCACATCGGTAAACGCGGCCTCCACGCCCAGGTTCGCCTTCAGCAACTGCGCAATCTGCCGCATATTGTTGCCAAACTCCGTGCCCGGATAATTCACTCCTGCCGCCGGCAAATACTGCGCCGGATTGGCCGCCTTCAGCATCTTCACTGCCTCAAACGTTTCGTCTCCCGCTGCATGAAAGATGCGGTCGCCGGAACCGGCATACATCGCCTCAAACGCGCTGGCCGCCGGCGAAGGGCTCGGACCCCGCCCGGCCACGCTGAATGTATTCACATTGTTGATCGCGATCGCCGCAATCTTTCCCTCCAGCGTGCGCGGCACCTCCGCTCCCAGAGCCAGCGCGCGAAACGCCGTATGCTCCTGGTTGTGCCGCGCGCAATCGCACTTGTCTTCCGCCTGCAGCGCGCGATTCAGCCACCCGTCATCTGTGTTCTTCACGCCCGGCGTGCCCGATTCCATGTAGTCCTGTGCATCAAAGTGCGAGCGGCTCATGTCGGGCGATCCGCACGCGTGCACAATCGCCAGGTGGCCCTGCTCGTAAAGCGGCTTGAACGGCGCCAGCGACGGATGCAGCCCAAAGAATCCATCCAGGTCCACCACCTGGTTCTGCGGAATCGCAATGCTCGGACGCATCGCGTAGTAATTCTTTTCGCGATACGGAACTACCACATTCAGCCCATCGGCCGCGCCGCGCTGGAAGATCACCACCAGTCGCTGTCCCGGTACGGTTACATTCTGCGCGAGCACGCTGCGCACCAGAAAATTCGGCATCGCCGTCGTGCCCGCCACGGCCAATGCACCCCTGTGCAGGAAAAATCGACGGTTCATCTGCATCATCCAACTCCTCTGAACTCGAATTCAATGGGTGCCCCGTCCTGAATGCCCTTTTGCATTTAAGGTGGGATACGCTGCAGTTGGCCCATCTCCGCCAACTCCGCTAGCACCGCTGACTCCGCTATCTCCTCTGAAACTCCGGCGACCCCAGCAGCAATCCGCCCAGCAACTGGTCTTCACGCTCATACTGGTCTGCCGCACGTCCGCGATTCAGTCGTCGCGCCTGTGCGGGTCTCTCCGCAACCTGCGTCATCGCCGTCTGACTCTGTCCGCTCTGTTTCTGGAACTCCTCCAGCGCCGCCTTCCGTGTGGCCTCGCTCACGCCGCCCGCCACCAGCATCGGCTCCAGCCGCGTCTCCTCCGACTCCGGCGTGGGAATCACCTGCTTTGCCGGCGCGTCGCTGTCCAGCGTGCTCAAATCCAAGTCCGGCGCCCATTGCACGGTGATGCCCGGCAAACGATTCGCCGCCAGCGACAGCGCGAAATTCATGCGATCCACCAGCGCGCCCGTGCTCACCCAGTCAGCCGCATCCCACTTGTATCCAACCGGCGGAATGCACCCATACAGCGGCATGCCCATCTGCCGCAGCGCATTCACCAGCGGCATATAGTTCTCAACGTCAGCGTTGCTCGCCCTCGCCGCGCTCACCACAAATTCCAGCGGTGTCTTCACCTTGGCGCGATAGTCGCTCGCTTCCCACAACTCCGGCGAGTGAAACAGCGCCTTCAGCACGCTGGGAATATCGCCGCCGCTCGACATATAGCTCTTCGCCATGCGATCCACCAGCGCCTGCGGCGGATCGTCGCTCACAAACCGTATCGCCAGCTTGCGCGAAATGAACTGTGCCGTTGCCGGCCGCGTCGCCAGAAAGTGCAGCAGCTCGCGCCCTTCGGCCTCGCCGCCGTCCTTGATCTTTGTGTTCATCACTTTCTTCGTGCCCGGCTCATGCCGGTTGGGATTGAACTGGAAACCGCCGCCATACTGCGGCCGGTCCACCGTCCATCCTGTCAGCACCCGCGCCACCTGGATCACATCGGCCTGCGTGTAGCCGCCATTCACGCCCACCGTGTGCAGCTCCATCAGCTCGCGCGCGTAGTTCTCATTCAGCCCTTCCGGCGCCTGCTTCTTCGCATTGGGCCGCCGCGCCCTTCCCATCTTCGACCGCTCCGCCGCGCGCGAATCCGGTCCGATGCTCTGCGCGTTGTCCAGGTAGATCATCATGGCCGGACTGTGCGCCACCGCTTCCAGCAGGTCTTCAAACTTGCCCAGCGCATGCGGCCGGATCACGTCGCGCTCATAGCTCACCAGGTAGTAGGGCATCTGCTCGTTCTTGCGCAAATAGATATTGAAGTGATTCAGCCAGAAATCGGTCATCACCTCCTCGAGTTGCGCATTCGAGTAGATGTCCCGCGCCAGGCGCTCTGCCATCAGCTCCCTGGCCACGGCTTGCTCGGGATTCTCCAAATCCTCGACCGACTCGCGCAGATCCGGGCTCATTCCCGTTGTCAGTGCCTGGCGCTGAACCGGCCTCAACGATTTCACCAAATTGTAGAACTCTTCAGGCTGCATCGACTGCAGACGGCGCACGCGCTCCTCGGGCGCCAGGTTCAGGATCTGCTGAATTCGCGCCTCATCCACCGGCGGCTTTTGACCGGCGCCCGGAGCCATCGTCTCCATGTCATCGGCCTGCGCGGTGCTGGTCCGCGACGAACGTTCCGCATTCGCCGCCATCGCGGCATTCGCGTCCGTTCCGGCGTTGCCATCCATCGCCATGTTCTGCCCATGGTCCGCCTGTAGATCCCCTGCATTTGCCGCCGCCGGATTCTTCTTCTCTGCTTGTGCCGTCTTCCGTTCCTGGATGCGATAGATCTGGTTCTCATACACCGCGTGCAGCGTGCCTTGCTGCGGAATCGGCGTCCTTCCATTCGCCGCCATGCGGATCATCGCGTTGCTCGGCATCCGGTAAAGCAGGTCCTGCGTGCTCCACTGCATCGCCGGATACTGTGCCAGCCGCGCCTTCAGATCCGCCTCATCCAGGCTCGCCGGGTGCAACTGCTCGTCGAACCATTGATCAAGGCCCTTCTGTTGCACAGCTTCCACATCGCCAGGGCGCGGACCGAAAGTAAACCGGTTCAGAGCCTGCACGATTCGCTCATCTCCGCGGATCTGCCCTGATGTGTTCTCCTGCCGCCGATTCGCTTGCGGAGCATCCTGGCCTTCACTTGCGGGCTGTTGCGCCAGGCCCGCTGGGGCAGGGAAGCACATGGCGCAGCACAGGGCCATCGCCATCGAGTCGTTCAGCCACTCGCGCAACCACGGCATCGCATTGTCTCCTGGCAGGGGAAGTCGGGCGTTTCTGAAACTGTGCCGGCCTCAGATTTGCCGGGCCGTCAACCAAGCTGCGATCCTGAGCGGCCTCTTTTCGCAACGTGCAAGCCGGTGCGCCGCCGCTCCTCGCTTCAGCTTACTGGTTGGTCAGACGTCATCTTGAATCGAAAGTTGTGGCCTGAACCCCGTCCGTCAGCTTGTCGCCGGGACCCCAAAGTGCGGCCTCGCCCTCCGCCGCCGGTGTGCGATCGAATTTTCTGTCAAGCCCTTCACCGTCCGGCGGCGCTCCCCCCACATCCGCTAACTCGCTCATTCTCCGTCGCCTGGCTCTCTCGCGCGAAATTTCTCAAGTTTGCATATTATTTCGGCGAAATCGGTAGACTGAATGAGTAGGCCGATTGGGTGGCAGCGCGGGAGCGTAGAACCTCGGCGATCCAGGGGCTTCGGGAGAGCGATTTGCGCCCCCCGGAGTGCAGCAAAGCGGGCTTGTGGGGACAGGCCCCCCTCGCCGGAGTGCGTACACGGTTCGCGCGACCGGCGCTCCCGCGCTGCCACCCGATCCAATCGGAGCTTTGTTTCCCCTTCGTCTGAAATACCCCAAAGTGAAGCCGACAGCCATGGTTTTCGACGCTAACTTCAATTGCTGGAAATATTTGCGACCCCGACTGTTTAGAATGAATAATTTGCGGACTCTCCCCAGGAACTAACCTCTTTGCCTGGAAATATTTAGGCCAAATCATATAGGGAGGGGGAGGGGATGACGGAATGGGTACGGCCCGGGAACCTGGCTGACATTCCAAGCCGGGCGAGCACCTGACAGATTTGCAAACGCTCCTGGCTACTGGCTACAAGCTAAAAGCTAAGAGCTAAAAGCTAGAAGCTAGAAGCTAGGAGCTAGAAGCTAAAAGCTACGAGCTTCCAGCCCCTGCTCCCCATCACCCGCTCCTCGGCACCTGCGCCTCAATATGCACACCCTTGCCGGGTGCGCTGTTCAACCTGAACCGGCCGCCAGAGCGTTCGATGCGTTCGCGCATGCCCCGCAGGCCGAAGTGATGGCCGTTTTCGCCGCTTAGCCGTTGCGGATCGAAGCCGCAACCGTCGTCATCGAGACTCAGGGTCAGATCTTTGCTGTGGTACGTGAGCTTCACGTCCACGCGGCTGGGCTTGCCGTGCAGCATCGAGTTGTAAACCGCTTCACGCGCCACCATCAGCAGATCGTGCGCGATGGGATGGCTCACCGGGAAGGGCGTGCCCTCGATGTTGCAGCTCACCGCGCGATGGAACTCCTCGCCGACCTGCTGCGCCATGCTCTCCAGGTTTGCGCCGAGTTCGCTGGTGTCGCCCTCCGGCTCGCGCAGGTTCCAGATCGCATCGCGCGCCTCGTCGATGGTTGAGCGCAACTGCACGCGCGCCACGTCCATTAGTCCGCCGCCGGCCTCGCCGCCGTTCGCGTCCATCGACACGGCTTCAAGCAGCGCCGAAACGCCCGTGCATCCCTGGATGACGGTGTCGTGCATCTCCCGCGCCAGCCTGCTCCGCTCTTCCAGAACCGCTTCAAAGCGGGCACGCACGTGCCGCACGCGATTCTGATAAAACGCGTAGATCACTAGGGCGATCAACGCGATGCATGAAGCAATGAACCACCACGTGCGGTAGAAGAACGGGCGCTGCTCAATCTCGATCGTAGCCTCGCTCGACGCGTTGGGATCGCTCACCTCGAAGGTTTGCACCCTAAAGCGATAGCGCCCGGCGGGCAGGTTAGTGTAGTCGGCGGTGCGCGTCGTGGTGGGTTCGCTCCAGTTCTTCTCGAAGGGCTCGAGCATGTATCTGAAGCGGAGGCCGTCCTGCGAGCGTAGCCGGATGGGTGTGAAATTAATCTCGAGACGGCTGTTGCCCGGCCGCAGCACCACATCGCCCTTGACCGCCGTGGAAATGCCGTCGGCCAGAACCGAGTCGATGATCAGATGCGGCGGCGGCAGCGGCGGCCGTTGCAGCGGAACAATGTGGATGGGACCGAGGTTGCTAGGGAACCACACGTCGCCCGCCGCGGTGATGCAGCCCGACGATTGCGTGCCGCCGTAAATTTCAATGTTCGGCGCCAGGTCGGCGGTGGAGTAAAACGTAAGCGCCAGGTGGCGCGGCGACGATCCGGCCTGCGCATCCAGCTCATGACGGTTCAGCAGCGAGATGCCATTGGGCCCGCTCATCCAGAAATCGCCGCCGCTGTCTTCGAGGATTTGGTAGATCGCATTTCCGGGCAAACCGTCTGTGGCCGAGAACTGCGTCACCTTTCCATCGCGGAACCGGAACAGTCCGTTGTTGCGGGTGCCCAGCCAGAGGCTGCCGTCGCTGTCTTCGTGGATCGCCCACACCTTCATCTCGGCGAGTGCTTCGGTGGCGGCATCGCTCACAAACTTGCCTTTGTGCATGTGGCTCAGGCCCCGCTCGGTGCCGATCCACAAATCGCCATCGCGGTCCACCAGCAGCGCTCGCGTGCTGAAGTAGGCCAGCCCGTCGCGCATCAGATAGCTGTGAATGAGCGGGCGCCCGCCTTGCCAGACGATCTGGTTGAGGCCCTCGTCGGCAGCCACCCACGTGCTGCCGTCGCGGTCCTGGGTGATCGCCCTGACAAAGTTGTTTGACAGTCCGTCTGCCGTGGTGAGGTGTACGGTGCGGCCTTGCGCAAAGTAATAAACGCCGTCTCCGTCGGTGCCCACCCATAGCGCGCCCGAGCGATCCCGGTAGACGTTGCGCACATGCACGCCGTTCATGCCCGGCACCTGTTTTTGAGCGATCACTCCATTGACCATGCGGAACAGCAGCGTCGATCCGATCCAGAAGCTGCCGTCGTGATCCTGGTAGATGGTGCCGAAATCGGAGTCGTTGGCCTTGGGCAATGGAATAATGCTTGCCTGCGCTTTGGTCAGCCGCAGCATTCCCGCCTGCGTGCCGATCCAGAAATTCTGCTCGCTGTCTTCAAAGAAGTTCAGCACTGTGTTGCTGGGCAACAACAGCGGAGCCGCGATCGAAACTAGTTTGCCCGCTTTGCTTTGGAATGCGCCCTGGCCGATGGTGCCGATCCAGAGAACGCCGTCCGGCGTCTGGCGCAGGACGCGCACGGTTCCCGCCACCCCGGCGACACGCGCAAAATTCTTCCTGCCCGGCGGCATGCGATTGAGTCCGGAAACCGTGCCCGCCCACATCGTTCCGTCCTGCGTCTGCACGATCGATTTCACGCGGTTCTGGCTGGCTTCTCCGCTCAGTTTGTATTCCACGACGGAGTCGCTCTTGAGCTTGAGCAGGTTCGATCCACCAACCCAGATCCATCCATCTCGGTCCTGGTAAAGCGCATGAACGGCAAGCTGCGGGATGTTGGATCTTCCGTCCACTCTGACGAAGCGGCCCTCTTCCAGTCGCAGCAGCCCATTGTCTGTGCCGGCCCAGATCGTTCCGCCCGTGTCTTCCAGGATCGTCCTGACGAAATCGTTGCTTAACCCGTTGCGCGTGCTCCAGGAGTGAAACTCACCGTCCGAGTAACGAAGCAGCCCGCCGCCTTCCGTGCCGATCCAAAGCGAGCCATCCTGCGAAACCGTCAGGCAAAAGACGCTGTTCTCGTGCATGGCGGGCGTATTTTGCCTGTCGAATACCGTGAAGTGCGCGCCATCAAAGCGCACCAGGCCGCCCGTTGTGCCGATCCACAGGTAGCCGTCCGGCGTCTGCGCAAACGCCTGCACCGTCTGCTCGGGCAGCCCGTCTGAGACTTGCCACACGCGGCGCGTGTACCCTGCCAGGCCGTCAGCCCAGGTGATGCTGCAGCTCACTGCCAGCACCAGCAGCCAGATCACACGCTTTCTGAGTGTTTGCATTGCGGCGCGATCGCAAAACCACAGAGACGGCATACCGAATCCTTCATGTTCAGGCCCACGCGAGCAGCAGTGAGGTGCAACCTTGTCCAGGAGCAATCGGCCATGCGTTCCGCGGTTTTGCCGTCAGTATACAACCGGCCCGATTCCGCAGAAGAACCGGCATCAATCGATTCCGCCGCCGAATCCAACTTTCGGCGGATTCAAAACCTGCCCGATAACGCTACAGTTATCTTTCTCATTGCAGGTGCATCTGGGCCTGAGAAAGAATCGCTCTGCAGAGCCTATCTTCGATGCTTTTGTCTTTTTCGTTCCTCCTGAAGGGCCTGCGGCTTTCGCGCCTGCTGGCGTGCGGCGCTCTGGCGGGGGAATCCCTGTTCTTCCTGGCCGCATCCCCACAGCAATTACCCGCGCAAGCCGTTACGCCCATCCGGATCGACGCCAGCTCGCCCTACTCCGAGCCGGGACCTGCCCTGTACGACGGCGGCTCCGCGGCCTCGCCGTCCGGCAATGTTATCGGCGTCACCGCTCGTTCTCTCACGCTCGACGGCAAACCGTGGCTCCCGGTGATGGGCGAGTTTCACTTCTCTCGCTACCCTCGCGAGCAGTGGGAAGACGAAATCCTCAAGATGAAGGCGGCCGGCGTCAATATCGTCGCAACCTACGTGATCTGGATCCATCACGAAGAGATCAAAGGACAATTCGACTGGACCGGCCAGCGCGACCTGCGCGCGTTTGCCCAGCTTTGCGCCCGGCACCACATGCTGCTGTTGGCGCGCATCGGGCCGTGGGATCACGGCGAGGTGCGCAACGGCGGCTTTCCCGACTGGGTGCTCAAGCAAGGGCCCACGCGTGAAAACGATCCCGCTTATCTGGCCAGCGTTCGGGCATGGTTTGGGCAAATCGGCAAGCAACTCGAAGGGCTCCTCTGGAAAGACGGCGGGCCGGTCATGGGGATTCAACTTGAAAATGAATACTCCAGGCGAGGTCCGGGCGCTGGCGAAGAACACATCCTGGAATTGAAGAAGATCGCCCTTCAAAGCGGCCTGGACGTTCCGCTCTACATCATTACTGGCTGGGACAATGCCGCCATCCCGAATGGAGCCGTGATTCCCGTCTACGGCGGCTATCCGGCAGCGCCCTGGGACGACTCCATATCCAGCCTGCCGCCTGCCGAAGTGTACGCATTCCGTTTTCAAAGCCGCATCGCCGCCAACGTTAATTCGACTGAAGACCCGGATCCCCCCGGTTCGCGCCCGAACGCGCAGGACGCGGTGCCTTACCTGACGGCTGAAATTGGCGGTGGCAATGAAGACACCTATCACCGCCGTCCCGTCATTGCGCCCGACGATATTGGGGCGATTGTTCCCGTCATGCTCGGGGGCGGCGTGAATCTCTATGGAACGTATATGTTTCAGGGCGGCGAGAATCCTGACGGCAGGTGGTCCACGCTGCAGGAGTCGCAAGACACGGGCTACCCCAACGACGTGCCGATCAAATCCTACGACTTCCAGGCGCCTCTGGGTGAGTTCGGCCAGGAACGCGCCTCGTTTCGCAAACTGAAAGTCTTTCAGTATTTCCTCAACGACTTTGGCGCTGATCTGGCGCCCATGACGGTCCACGAGCCGGATGCTCTGCCTCGCGACCCATCGGATCTTTCCGTCCCGCGCGCATCGGTTCGCACCAAAGGGAATTCTGGGTTCATCTTCTTCAGCAATTACGTGCGTGGCGCGCAGATGCCGGACCGGCCGGCTGCTCAATTCCAAATCCGCCTGCCCGGCGGCGCTCTTTCTGTGCCGCGCGCTCCCGTCGATCTGCCGTCGGGCGCCTATTTCATCTGGCCGTTCAACTTCCGCACCAGTGGAGTCACTCTTCGCTACAGCACCGCTCAACTTTTCACGCGCCTCGAGAACGACGGCGTCACCACGCTGTACTTCGAAGCGATTCCGGGCATCCCGGCCGAGTTCGCATTTGACTTAGCCGGCGTGCGTTCCTTGCATGCGGCCGGATTAAACACGGAGCGCGCTGCCGGAACTATTTATGTGACGGCCGGCAAGCCGGGCCTTGGCGCGCAGATCGAGATTGTCTCAACCGAAGGAAAGCCGGTCCGATTTGTCGTGCTGAGCCGGCAGGAATCCGAAGATGCCTGGAAGGTGCAGCTCGAGGGCAGAGAGCACCTTCTGATTACCAGCGCGGACTTTGTCGCTGACCCCGATGCAAAGCCGGCGAAACTCTGGCTACGCTCGGCAGAATCGCCTCGCTTCAGCTTCATCGTGACGCCGGCGCTCAAAGACTCACCAACCGGCAGTTTGCCGCTCACCCACGATGCCGAGGAAGAGAATTCCGACCGGTTTTCGGCTGATGCTCCCGTACACCATGTCGATTTGAACGTGCGCGCACTGCAGGCTGCGAGATCTGTCCCTCCAGTCAAACTCGGCCCCACAGGACCTGGCAGGCCAGTCGGCGTAGCCGAGGCACCCCCCTCCGGCGATCTGCCGCAAGCGGCCAAATGGTCCATCACGGTGCCCGGCGGCGCCGCGGCCGGACTGAGTGAGTTGTATCTCAATATCAACTACCAGGGAGACGTGGCGCGAATTGCAGAGAATGGCAATCTTCTCACCGACAACTTCTTCAACGGCCAGCCATGGACGATCGGGCTGAAGCGGTTTTTGAAATCCGAAGGGCCCACCACATTCGAGATGAGCATCCTCCCGCTGCGCAAAGACTCTCCGGTCTACTTCGAACTGGCGCATCCGGTGCAGTTTTCTGATAACGGACAGGTCGCTGCGCTGGGCAGCGTAAACCCTGTGCCGGAGTATCAGATTGAGATCGACACGACGGAGAAATGTGCCGCCGCGCATGCCGCAGGCAAGCCCTTGCCGCGCCTGTCACCTTGCGCCAATTAGTGAGAAATGTCTGGCTTCTTCGTGCAACGCCATCCGCAATCTGCAAACACTCCACTCCGCATATCCCTTTTGCAACTCCACATTTGACGCGGCGTGTGCAGTCAATTCCTTGCCTTCATACTTTTGTCGGATTCGGAATTTCCAGCCGGTGCGCTATGATGCCATACTTCGGAGATGAAAGGATCGCCGCCCGATTCTCCAGGTGAATTCTTCTATGCGCGCTTTCTGGCCTGCCGTTTTTCTCTTCGCTTCGATACAGTGTGCGTTCGGCCAGGCCGATCTTCAAAACTATGCCATCGGCGCCGATGTCTCTTTTCTGGCGAAGTGCGAGCAGGACGGGGTGGTCTTTAAGGAAAACGGCAAACCCATCGACGTGCTGGCCCTTCTGCGCGAGCACCATTACAACTGGGTCCGGCTGCGCATCTTTCACGATCCGGCGGCGGCTGCCGGCAAGCTGCCCAACGATCTGAATTACACTTTAGCGCTCGCCCGGCGCGCCAGGAACGACGGCTTTCATCTCCTTCTCGATTTTCATTACGCCGACAGTTGGGCCGACCCCGGCAAGCAACCCACACCGGCAGCATGGAGCAGGCTGAAGCACAAGCAGTTAGTGCATCAGGTCTTCAAGTACACGCGCGACACCATCGCAGCTTTTGCCGGTCAGGGACTGATGCCCGACATGGTGCAGATCGGCAATGAGATCACCAACGGCATGTTATGGCCCGACGGAAAGTTGCCCGGCAACTGGGACAATTTCGCCGACTTGGTGAACGCCGGAATCGCGGGCGTCGAGGCCGGCCGCGGCGCCGCGCCGAAACCAGGCATCATGATTCATATCGAGCGCAGCGGCGATTACGGCGCTGCCGTCTCGTTCTTCGACAACCTGATTGCGCATCACGTTCATTTCGATGTCATCGGGCTCTCGTACTATCCGTTCTGGCACGGCGATATTGCCACGTTTCGCGCCAACCTGCACGATCTGGCGCTACGCTATCGCCTCCCGATCATCGTGGTCGAAACTGCATACAACTGGACGCCGGGCGGAATGGCCGGCAAGAAAACAGACTTTCCTGAAAGCCCGGAAGGCCAACTGGCCTTCTTGCGCGCTGTGGATGCGGCGGTGCGCGCCATTCCCAACGGGCTCGGCCAGGGCGTTTTCTGGTGGGAGCCCGCCGCCGAGGGCGGATTGCGAGGCCGCAGCTTTTTCGATAACCGCGGCAATGTGCTTCCCGTGGTCACGGCATTCGATCCGTAGGTTTCCCCCTAGCGGTTGTCGTGTGCTGCAATTGTGCTGAGAAACAAGAGGAGAACGGAGATGGGCGAGCAAAACGGAGCAAAGGAACAATCCAAAATTCGTGTTCTCGTCGTCGACGACCATCCCATCATGCGTGTCGGCATTGCCGCGATTATTGAAGCTACCCCCGACATGACAACCGTCGCCCAGGCGGGAAGCGGCGAGGAGGCCATCGATCTCTTTGAAAAATATTTGCCTGACATCACGCTGATGGATCTTCGTCTGCCCGGCATGAGCGGCGTCGAGGCCATTCGCGCTCTCATTGCGCGGCATCCCGGCGCCAAATTTGTTGTCCTTACAACGTATGAGGGCGATGAGGACATTCACCAGGCCCTGTCGGCGGGGGCCCGCAGCTACATCATCAAAGGCATGCCCCACGATGCGCTCGTCAGCGCCTTGCGCCGCGTTCACGCCGGCGGACGTTTTCTGCCGCCACCCGTCTCGCGAGCCCTTCATTCCCGCCTGCCCAACTCCGACCTCAGCACCCGCGAACGCGAAGTGCTTGACCTGATTGTCCGAGGCAAAAGCAACAAGGAGATCGCCAACGATCTCGGAATCACCGAATCCACCGTCAAATGCCACGTCAGCGTGATCCTGATGCGCCTGAACGTGAGCGACCGCACGCAGGCCGTCGTGATGGCCCTGCAACGTGGGCTGGTTCACATTTAGCAAGAGCCCTCCCGCGCCTTTCTCACTCTCTCCCCCAGTCAGAGAGTGAGAGGATATATCGCATGGGCGCGAAGTCATCGGTGAAGTCGCCTTTCCCGTGGAAGACCTACCTCGCAATCGCCGTGGTAGTTGTATTGGTGCTTTGGGCCGTGGAGCATCCCGGTAATTTTGTGAGTCAATTGATTCGCGCGATCTTCGCGCCGTGACGCGCAGAGCCGAGCGCCCAAGCTCTGCTTGGGCGGGTATCGCGCTTGGATCAGGGCATCGCTTCAGCGATGCCGTAATTCGCCCCCATTTTTTAAAGAATGAAACTCGCGGCGGAGCCGCGCTCAAACCCAGCCCGCAATGCGGGCGGAATATGGTAACCCAAGGCATAAGCCTTGGGTCCACGCGCCGAGCCCAGTGATGGTGTCGTTCAGTTTCCACAAGTCAGCGTTTGGCGCTCGGCGTGCTTTTCTTTCTACTTCGATTTTCGGTTGTAGGGGCTAGCACGCCAGTGGGCGCAATGGTCCGGTACGAGAGAGGCAATGGTCCGACTACGACAACGATCAACTTGTTTTCGGATTCCGCGATCAACCTGGATGGTGAATACTCGTCCTCGCCATTTACTCCGTCGCAAGCCGGACAGGACCAATATTGCGTAGAATTCCACGGAAGTACCGCTTCCAGTTCATCACTAAGAGCCTTTGCCGCTTTCTTAGTTGTAGAGGGTGCGTCCTTGCCGTCGATGACGGTTACCCCTGGCATTCCCGTACATTCCTTCCAAATCAACAGCGTTCCGAGTCGTGTTCCCCAATTAGCTGTGGATGGGTCCGTGAGGAGGAACCAAATGTCACTCCAGGTTTGCGTTTGCTCCTCTTGGTCCCTCGTAGGGAGTACCAATATGCTTTGGCTCAGTGGCCCACAACGCTCTATGACCACGGGCTGTGCAGCATACGGCAAAAGCTTATCTGTAAAGTCCTGTACAGCGGCGCGAAGCAGAACTGGCCGTGGAGTTAGATCGTTCAATTGGGTGGCTTCTTCTTGTATGCGAGCAGATAGGTTCTCCGCCTCTTCGCCGACGGTCTTAACCTTCTTCTGGGCGTCTCCTGCTGCTAAGTCGGCGGCGTTGGATTTCGTTTGTGCTTTGGCTGCATTTCCGGCAGCATCGCCAGCCTCTTGCGTTACCAGTGTAAGCAGTTGGTCGCTATCTGCCCTCAATTCGCTTGTTTTCGAACGCAGTTGGCTATTTATGGAGGCTATTTCCCTACTAGCCCATGCTTCACCAAAAATCCCTGCGACGACTATCACGGTGGCAAGCATCTCAAACCAAAAGAATCGTACAAAGGACGGGCGATCTGGCGGTCGAATGATCCCGCGCTGCCAGTCTTTCGAGTCATCGCGATATTCCCACACGATCCCTACAATTTCTGCTGCAACTCCAACGGCGACTACGACGGAACAAGCCCAAGCAAATGTCTCCCATCCTCCCGATGAACCTTCGGTGACCTTCAAGGAACTTTCCAGTGCCGAGATGGAGCCTCGGCAGGCTGATATGGATGCGTCTAAGGCGGAAGCGTCTTTAGGGAAAGCCGAACAAGGTGTTACTAACGCCTGCATGATTGCAACCATATATCCGGAAAGTCAGAGTTAAACTACGTGCCGCACTTCCCGCAGACGGCACCCAGGTTGGGCGTGATCATCACGATGCGGAGTTTGCGCTTTGCCATGACCCAAGTCTACCGCCTCACACGGAAACAAAATCTGAACGTGAATTTCAAACGAGACCACTACCCGGAACCCCGCCGGGTGCTCCCGGTCCCTCGCACTCGGAGACCGGGGAGATACCATCGAGCTCTCCTCTTCTCGTCAACCCCTCATCTACTTCGAATTCGCCCATCCCGCTCATTCCAATCGCACGATTGCCGCGCCGGCTTTGCCGATCAATTCCGCAAAGTCGCTAGACTGAAAGGAGCAGGGAACAGGGATTAGGGACCAGGGTACAGAAATGCACCCGTTGCGCTCCGCGAACAACAATGGATGGAAGAATTTAGCCTGTTTTTGACGCAAAAGCGCGAACTAACCTTAATGAATGGAATATTTTAGGATTTAACTCGTTGAAAACAGATAATTTATTCGAATTGATTCCCGCAACCCCAATAAGATGAAATATTTGCCCAAAAACACCGGGGGGAGGGGGTAGGGAGGCGGGGTACAGACCGGGGACATCCCTGACAAATTGAACCGGGAGCATCTCCGACAGAGACGGCCGGCAGAAGGCAGCGCCCAAGATGCCTCTGGCCCGGATGGCTTGGCTGCGGGGTCTACCTCGACGATTCCACCATCGCGCCCTCGCCGTGGTGGACCGAATGGTTGAGGGCCGGGTGGTTATGGTTTTGCGGCTTGTCCTTCAGTATGCCTTCGCCCTTGATCAGCCAGGCTACGCCAAATGCCGCCAGCGCGGTGAACTCGCACCAAAACAGCAGCGGGCTCGGCCGATGTTCCCGGATCATCGCACCCAGCGTGAGGCTGACCATCGCCACCATGCACACAATGATCGTCAGCCCGCACGCCCCATAAATCCGGTTGCGGTGCCGCTTGCGGCGCGTGAACGGCTTCTCAGGTGAAGACCTGCGAAAAAGAAAGATGCAAAAGTAGGCGAGAGCCAAAAACATCAGCGCGGCAAAGCCCGTGTGTATGAATCCGATCTGAACCTGCGCCCGCGTGTAGGTCATGCTGCGAGGATTGACAGACGGAAAGAGCGCGACGCCGAACGTGAAGATGCTCGCCAGGTAGCCCATGATCTCGTCGTCCTGATCGTAGCCGCGCGAGCAGGCCAGGAATGCCGCGATGGCGCATAGGCAGCCCACAAGGTAGTTGCGCATCGGCGAATAGTAGTAGTCGCTGATCGAGCGTTCCAGCAGCGGATGAGGCCGCGCATGTTCCGGGCCCAGCAGCGCCAGCAGAATGTTGCCGCCCGCCAGCACTACCGGCAGAGACAGCGCAATCAACCCCACCGCCCGCCGCATGGCGTAGTAGGAGAGGACAGCGGGATTCCTGCTGGACCGATGAGGAGACAAATGCCCTCCTGCAGATCACCACTCCGGAGACTAGGCAGAATAGCGCAATCAGCCCGGATTCGCACTCACACTTTCGGGGAGAATTCGCGGTATGGCCCCAGGTTCATCACGCCCGGCGTCACCCCTGGCGCGGCGCGCAACACTGTTTGAACTTGCGCCCGCTGCCGCAGGGGCAAGGATCGTTCCGCCCAGGCTTCCCCCGCTTGCTCTGCGCCTCCTCCGTGGCTACCCAGCGCATTACGTTTGCCGGAGCACGCTCGGCCGCAAGTTCGGCTGCCATAAAGCGCATGTAGGGATCGATGTGGTGAAAGAACATCTTGTAGCCCGCGCAAAGATAGTTCAGGCCCGATTCCCCGTCCGGGGTATTCAGAAATCGATGCTTGGGACATTCGCCATTGCACGCGAAACGCACGTCGCACTCGCGGCAATACTTGGGAAGCGTGGACTCTTTGGCTTCGCCAAAGTGCTGCTGCTGCGCCGACCCCGCAAGTGACGCCAGCGGAGAATCCATGATGTTGCCGAGCCGGTTTTCGGGGTACACGAAATGATCGCAGGAATAAAGATCGCCGCTGTGCTCAATGGCAAGAGCCGCGCCGCAGGTCTTGCGGAAGACGCAGAGGCTGGCCTCCATGCCGGACCACATTTCGAGGCTGATGTCGAACAGTTGCACGAAGGTGCGGCCTACATCCCGGCGAACCCATTCGTCGAAGATCGTGCACAGAAATCGGCCGAACTGCCGCGGTTCGACGGACCATGGCGCGACTTGGGCCGCGCCGGAGAAATCGGGAGAGATCAGCCGCAGCCCCTCGCTGGTGACCTGCTGCGCGATGCGCTCCACGATGGGAATGAACTGCATGAACCCGCTGCCGCTTTCCTTCAGGAACCGGTAGACTTCAAGCGGCGCATCGGCATTGCCACGATGCACGGTAGTCAGCGTATTGAAGTCCACCTTGTGGCGCTTCAGTGTTTCCATTCCGCGCATCACCCGGTCGAAGGTGGGCTGCCCGCCTTTGTCGACGCGGTATGTATCGTGCAACTCCCGGGGGCCATCGATCGAGAGGCCGATCAAAAACTGGTGTTCAAGAAAGAATTCGGCCCAGGCGTCATTGAGCAACACACCATTTGTCTGAAAGGCGTTCGCGATCCGCTTGCCGTTGGCATACCGCTCTTCAAGCTCTACAACGCGCCGGAAAAAGTCGACGCCGAGTAACGTCGGCTCTCCGCCTTGCCAGGCAAAATTGACGACCGGCGTGTCGTGCGCTTCGATGTACTGCCGAATGTAGCTTTCCAGCACCTCCGGCTTCATCGACCATTTTTCAACTTGAGGATAGAGAGATTCCTTTTCCAGGTAGAAGCAGTATTTGCAATCCAGATTGCAGATCGGGCCGATCGGCTTGGCCAGCACGTGGAAGTTGGAGGTACTCATCAAAAAAGCCTCGGGGAACAGGGAAGCCGCAAAACTGCCGCACCTCCATTATCTCCCGGCGCGAAGCAATTCAGCGAGCTTAGAATCGCTTCCACAATTCTTCAGCTGCGGCCCTGGCTTTCGCCATCACCTCGTTTTCGTCGATGGATACGAACTGCCTGTCGCGCATGATGATCTGTCCGCCAATGATGGTGGTCGCCACGGCGCGCCCGCTGAACCCAAAGAGAACATGTCCGTACAGGTTTTCGTTGTGCAGCGGCGTGGGCGGATCGTAATCGACGAGAATGATGTCGGCCTGGGCGCCGGGAGCCAGTTTGCCTAGGGGACAACCGAAGCATTCCGTGGCGATTGTCGCATTCTCCGCAAAGAGCATTTGGGGTGGTTCGGTGCAGGCTGCCCGCGGATCGCCGCAATGATGCTTTTGCAGCAGTCCGGCCGCTTTGGCCGATTCGAACATATCGGCCGAGTAGCCGTCCGTGCCCAGACCAACATGAACCCCGTTGCGCATCATCTCAAGCACCGGCGCACAGCCCACCGCGTTGTTCATATTGGATTGCGGGTTGTGAATGACCCGCGTTCGAGAGTCTCGGAGTAGATCAATTTCGTGTTCGTTCACGTGGACGCAGTGTGCGGCGAGAGTCGTTGAGCCGAGGATCTCTGCGGCATTCCATCGCTCCACGACGCGCATCTTGTGCTCGCGGAGGCAGTCATCCACATCCGCCAGGGCCTCGGCCGTGTGGACGTGAAAACCCGCGCCGCAATCAGACGCGACGGTCCGGCAGCGATCCAATGTCTGGTCGCTGATCGTGAAGGAGGCGTGCAGGCCAAAAAGCCCGCCAATCAGGTTGTTGCCCGACCGGCTGCAGCGCTGAAGGAACGCCCGATTCTCCTCGATACCAAGAGCGGCAACTTCATCGCCGTCCCGGTCAGAGACTTCATAGCAAAAACAGCTGCGGAGACCGGCTTGCTGCGCAGCCTCGGCAAGACGAAACAGACTGCCGTTAACTGCTCCGGGGCTGGAGTGGTGGTCAAAGACGGTGGTTACGCCATTTCGGATGCAATCAATCATCCCGACCATGCCGCTCAAATAGACGTCGTCAAGAGTGAGCGCTTTGTCGAGCCGCCACCACACTTGCTCCAGGATTTGCGTGAAGTTGCCGGGCGCCGCTTCCTTGAGCGCCATGCCGCGTGCCAACGCGCTGTAAAGATGCGTATGTGCGTTGATGAGACCGGGCATGATCACCCGGCGTTGGGCGTCGAGGAAGCGGGCGCCGGGATGAGCCAGCCTGAGCTCCGCCGTACGGCCTACGGCAGCAATTTCGTCGCCCGCGACAGCGACGCAGCCATCGTCCAGGAACGGCTCGTCAACGTTGTGGGTGATGAACCGGCCATTGCCAACCAGCAGGTCAATAGATTTCGTCACAGTGCGATGGATTCTAGACAAGGTCTCTTTTAAGTGTTGTGATTCTGGTCACGTATCCGGCAAAGCACGCTGAACGACAATCGATCGAAGGCTCCGCTGCAAGCCATACGTCGTGCGATGAGCGCGATGCTTTCATGGCGAAGATCAACTTTGATGGCGGGATACCGGCATCCGCGACTGGTATTCGGAACCTCGGTTGAACGGAAAGCGCGATGGCGAACCTCCGTGTCAACATTTGCGGCCTGGAATTCAGGAATCCCATCCTGCCAGCGGCTGGCCCTCCTTCGAGGGATGGTGCTGCTTTGCTGGCGGCTGCCAGGGCCGGTGCAGGTGGACTGGTAACAAAAACCATTTCGCTGAATCCGGCGGTCGTGCCGCACCCTTGCATGGCGGAGATACGCGGTGGATTTCTGAACGCCGAGCTTTGGTCCGAGCTTCCCAAAGAGCAATGGATCGAGAGAGAGTACAAGATCGCTCGCGGAGCCGGGCTGCCCTTAATCATTGGCTTGGGCTATACGGCTGCGCAGATTCGCGAATTGGCCCCGTTGGTCAGGCCATTTGCCGACGCGCTCGAGCTTTCGACACACTACGTGGGAAATGAAGTCGCGCCAATCATTGATGCGCTTACTGCTGCAAAAGAAGCCGTGGACGTACCGGTTTTCATGAAGCTCAGCCCCCATCCGAATATCCAGGAGATCGCGCTGGCGCTGGAAGCAGCGGGCGCGGATGCACTGGTGATGATCAACTCCTTTGGTCCATGTCTCGGCATCGATCTCGATACGGGGCTGCCGTTGATGGGCAGCAAAGACGGTTTCGGCTGGCTTTCGGGCGCGGCCATTAAGCCTCTCGCATTGCGTTGTATTTACGATGCCGCGCGGGCGGTCAGGATTCCCATCTTTGGTGTAGGAGGCATCACCAGCGGCCGCGATGCTGTGGAGATGCTGATGGCCGGAGCCTCCGCAGTCCAGGTCTGCACTGAAGCGATTCTGCGCGGGCCGGCGGTCTACGGAAAGATCACTGGGGAATTGGACCAATTCCTTGATGAACGCGGCTATGCCTCTGTCGACGAGATTCGTGGCTTAACCGTGCGGCTGATGAAACAACGGGGCGCTCCGCTCGCTGAAACTGCTCCCGAAGTGGATATGAATCGCTGCGTGTTGTGTGGGATTTGCGAACGTAGCTGTCCCGACGGTGCGATTCACCAGGACAAACAAGCAAAGGTTGTTGAGATCAGCGAGGAAAAGTGTTCTCGTTGCGGCCTTTGCATGACGCGCTGCAAGCTGCGGGCCATCAGCATGAAGGTTTAAAGCGTACGGCGTTCAGAAGAAGTGTCAGGCAGGAGAAAGGAAGAAATGCACGTCAGCGGTCTTGAATGCGTGAATTGCCGCCGCACGTACTCCCCGGCTGTGATCGATTATTTTTGCCCTGCCTGCGGCTACAACGACGGCATCCTCCAGGTACTCTATGACTACGACGCGGTACAGAAGGAGCTGAACGACGAGACGTTGGCCGGCAATCGCGAGTTTTCCATGTGGCGTTATCTGCCGCTGCTGCCTGTCTCCAACCCTGCGCTGATTCCGCATCTGCATGTCGGCTGGACGCCGCTTTATGAAACCCCGAGGCTCGCGGGCGAGCTAGGCATCGCGGGTTGCTGGGTTAAAGACGAGGGACGCAATCCGACCGCGTCATTTAAGGATCGCGCCAGCGCCGTTGGCGTCGTGAAGGCGCTCGAGACGCGGGCGGCCCAGATTACATGCGCCTCTACAGGCAATGCGGCATCGTCTCTCGCAGGCTTTGCTGCCGCAGCGGGAATTTCTGCGACGATCTTCGTGCCGGCCCGCGCACCCCAGCCAAAAGTCACGCAACTGCTGGTCTACGGCGCCCGAGTTTTCTCTGTGCAGGGTACGTACGATGAGGCGTGGGAGCTCTGCATGAAAGCCAGCGCGGAGTTCGGATGGTACAACCGCAACTGCGCCATTAATCCATATCTGATTGAAGGCAAGAAAACTGTCTCGCTCGAACTGGCAGAGCAATTCTCGCGCTTCACGCCCGGCAGATTCCCCGACTGGGTTGCCGTTTCGGTTGGCGACGGCTGCACGATTGGCGGCGTCTGGAACGGGCTGAGCGAAATGCACCGGCTGGGCATCCTTCCCCGTCTGCCGCGAATCCTCGGCGTCCAGGCCGAAGGTTGCCAGCCATTCGTCACCGCCTGGCGCAATCACAACGGCCTTACGCCTTGCGAGGGCAACACCCTTGCCGATTCAATCGCGGTCGGCCACCCGCGTAGCTTTGCCAAAGGCATGCGCGCGGTGAATGAATCGGGCGGCGCTTTTGTCGCAGTCTCCGACGCAAAGATTCTCGAGTCGATCACCGTAATGGCGCGCAGGGCGGGAGTGTTTGGCGAACCGGCTGGGGTAGCTTGTGTTGCCGGGGTTATGCACGCGGTTGCATCGGGCATCATCGGCCGAAATGAGACCGCCGTGCTCATTATGACGGGGAACGGTCTGAAAGATGTGCAGAGCGCGACTCGCGCCGCGGGTGCGCCGATTGCAGTGCGGCCGGAGATGGAAGAGGTGCGTGAAACAGTGCTCGCCGCCGCCACAAAATAGAGATTTGCACGAGGAAGACAGAAAGAGAGAACACACGATGGCAAAGATTCCCTTTGGCCCCAGCTACGACGAAATGCTCGATCCCAGCCGGATCGATCGGAAAGTGCGCGCGAAGGCCGTCGACGCGTTGCACCAAAATGAGCTGGACCCTTTGAATCTCTTTAATATCACCTGGACGAATGCGGCAGATCAGGTGCGCAAGATTGTGCTTCCGTCTTCGCTTACCGGCATCGACGCCAATGTCGTCGTAATGCTCGGCAATGAGTTTCCTTCGGGCTCACACAAAGTCGGCCCCGCATATTGCACGCTCATCGAAGGCCTCGTGGATGGCGAAATCGATCCCGCGGTGCATACGATCCTCGGGCCCTCGACGGGCAACTTCGGTATCGGAACTGCATATATTTCCAAACTCCTTGGCTTCCGCGCCGTGGTCATCATGCCCGACAACATGAGCAAGGAGCGCTATGCGCGCATTCAGAGATACGGCGGCGAGCTCGATCTGACTCCGGGATCCGAATCGGACGTCATTCTCACGCTCGAGAGAACGCGCGAGCTGATGAAGAATCCCAAAAACAAAGCTCTTGCGCAATTCGAACTCTTCCCCAACTACCGTTTCCACCGGCACGTCACAGGAGGAAGCGCGATTGAATCCGTGAAGGATATGGGCAACGGCCGCATTGCAGGCTTCGTCTCCGCCCCTGGGTCGGCGGGGACCCTGGCAGCAGCCGATCAGATCAAGACCGTATTTCCCGAAGCGAAGGTCGCTGCATTGGAGCCATATGAGTGTTCAACTCTTGCGAACGGCGGACGGGGCCAGCATCGCATTGAAGGCATAGGCGACAAGATGTGCACGCTGATTCACAACGTACTCAACACCGATTTCGTCATCCTCATCAGGGATGAGGAGACGGTGCAGGGAGTAAAGATCTTCCACGATGGCACAGAGTCGTTGGTTCGAATGGGCGTGGAGCGCGAATTGGCGCTCCGGCTGCGCGATCTCTTCGGTCCATCTGGGATCTGCAACGTGCTGGGCGCGATCAAGTTGGCGAACTACCTGCGCCTGGGCCCCGGCGATAACGTAGTCACGCTCGCAACCGATGGTTTCGACCGGTACCATTCCGTGCTTAAAGACCTGGAGGGTCGCTATCTTGAGCTCTCCTCTCAGGTATTGGACCGCTGGGCGTGCGACATCTTTTCTGGTGCATCCAGCGACCACATCTTCGATTTCCGCAAGCCCGCGATGAAGGAGCATTTGTTCAAACAAAAAGAGAGCGACTGGATGAAATTCGGATACACGAAGGAGTATCTCGATTCGATGCGCAGCCAGGCATTCTGGGATGCGGAGTATGCCAAGGTTCACGAATACAACCAGAAGATTTGTGCCCTGCGACCGGCCGCTTCCAAGGTGTAGCCATCATGTTCGAGTTCACGCTGAACGGAAGCCGAGTCTCAGTTGATACGGACAAAAGTCTGCTCGACTATCTGCGCGAAGATGCGCGCCTCACGTCGGTTAAAGACGGCTGCGGCGACGGCGTCTGTGGTTCCTGTTCGGTGATCGTGAATGGCAAGGCGGTGCGCGCATGCACACTTACGGTCGGCAAGGTGAACGGTAAGTCGGTAACGACGGCCGAGGGGCTTGCGGCGCGCGAAAGCGAAGCGTATGGCTGGGCATTCAGTAAAGCCGGAGCGGTGCAATGCGGATTCTGCATGCCGGGAATGGTAATGAGCGCGAAGGCGCTTTTGGACGGGAGCCCAGCGCCCACCGCAGCCGAGATCAAGTCGGCAATTCGCTACAATCTCTGCCGCTGCACCGGCTACGCGAAGATCGAACAGGCGATTCAACTGGCGGTGCGGGCCTTACGTGATGGGGAAACGCATGAAGTGGACCTGCCCGGCGCAAATATCGGCGAACGCACAGTGCGCGCCGAAGCCAAAGAAAAGACGCTTGGAACAGGCCAATTCGTCGACGATATGCAGGTCCCCGGAATGCTTCACGGCACAGTCCTGCGATCCAGGTATCCGCGCGCGCTGGTGAAGAAGATCGACACCGCAGCTGCCCGCGCACTTCCCGGCGTTGAGGCAGTGCTGACTGCGGAAGATGTTCCCGGCGAACGGCTGCTGGGCCACGTGGTTTACGACTGGCCGGTGATGATTGCTCACGGCGAAGAAACACGCTACGTTGGCGACGCACTCGCGCTTGTCGCCGCCACTACGAAGGAAATCGCGAAGCGTGCAGTCGATTTGATCCGCGTTGACTACGAAGAACGCAAGCCATTGTTGTCGCCTGAAGCTGCGCTCAGTGAAGATGCACCGCGCCTGCATCCAAATGGGAACATATTGGCAACCACGGTCATCAAGCGCGGCAACGTGGACCGCGCCATCGCCGAATCCAGACATGTCGTAACGCAGCATTACTCGACGCCGCGCCAGGAGCATGCATTCCCTGAACCGGAGAGCGCGCTGGCCGTGCCTGCGCCTGGCGGATCTCTTACGCTTTACACCGCCGGCCAGGGTATCTATGACGACCATCGCGAAATTGTGCGCATGCTCGGCGTGCCGGCCGAAAAGGTCCGCGTCATCAGCAAATTTGTCGGGGGCGGTTTTGGCGGCAAAGAGGACATGTCGGTGCAGCACCACGCCGCACTTCTCGCGTGGCACACCGGCAGGCCGGTCAAGCTCACTCTGAGCCGCGATGAGAGCCTGCGCGTGCATCCCAAGCGCCATCCCATGGAGATGGAGTACACGACCGCATGTGATCACGACGGAAAGCTCACTGCGGTGCGCGTGCGTTTGATTGCAGATACCGGAGCCTACGCCTCCCTCGGCGGCCCGGTGCTGCAGCGCGCATGTACTCACGCTGCCGGGCCGTATCAGGTCGACAATGTCGATATCGAGGGCCGCGCGATCTACACCAATAACATTCCTTCCGGGGCGATGCGCGGCTTTGGCGTAACGCAAACCTGTTTCGCCATGGAAAGCAATCTGAATTTTCTGGCGCGCGAGGTCGGCATCTCGCCCTGGGAGGTCCGTTATCGCAACGCGATCGAACCCGGCGGAGTACTCTCAAACGGGCAGATTGCCGATGAAGGCACCGCGCTGAAAGAAACGCTCCTGGCCGTGAAAGATGCTTTCGACGCGCATCCGAACGCGGGCATTGCCTGCGCTTTCAAGAATACCGGCAAAGGGGTCGGTGTCAAAGACGTCGGGCGCGTGAAGTTGAAGATCGAGCGGGGCAGGGTCGTGATTTACACGAGCGCAGCTTGCATGGGGCAAGGCATCGCAACGGTCGCGCGGCAGATCGTGGGGGAGACAACCGGCGTCGATCAGAAGCTGCTCGCCACGCACGCGCCCGATACAGCGGTAACTCCCGATAGCGGCACCAGCACCGCCTCGCGCCAGACCACCATTACAGGCGAAGCGGCGCGGCGAGCAGCCGTCCTGCTCAAGCGGGAGTTGCAACATCACGCGCTCGCCGATCTCGAGGGTCGCGAGTTCTTCGGCGAATACGATTGCGTCACTGATTCTCTGGCCAGCGGCAAGCCGGATCGCATCTTCCACGTCGCCTACGGCTACGCCACGCAGGTCGCCATCCTCGACGATGACGGAAGGATCGACAGGGTTGTCGCCGCCCACGACGTCGGCCGCGCCATCAATCCCAACGGCGTCGAGGGACAGATTGAAGGCGGAGTCGTGATGGGCATGGGCTACGCGCTGACTGAGAACTTCGCCGTTGAAAACGGCGCACCGGCAGTCACATTTGGGACCATCGGATTGCTCCGCTCGACTCAGATACCCAAAATCGATTGCCTCATCATTGAAAAAAATCAGTCTACGCTGGCCTGCGGAGCCAAAGGCGTCGGCGAGATTGTGAGCATCCCAACTGCGCCAGCTATCGCCTGCGCTTATTGGCAGCGCGACGGCAGACTGCGCACAAGCCTGCCACTTGCCGAGACTCCTTATAGCCGCGCGCAGAGTAGGAGTTGTCTACCACCAGATCCCAACCCAATTCTCGAAATTCCCGTTGCGTCCGGAAGACGCGCCCCAACCTCTACTAAACACGCAGCCTCAAAGGCCGCCGAACAAGGATGAAAATGCCAGCTACAACTACGATTGACTCCGCTCGCTTGATCGCCGCCGCCAAAGCGCTGGAATCGGACATGGTGCGCTTTCTGCGCGACATGGTCGCCATTCCAGGCGAAAGCACTCACGAAGGTCAAGTCATTCAGAGAATCAAGCAGGAAATGGAACGTGTGGGCTTCGATGAGATACGCATCGATGCCATGGGCAATATTTTGGGACGTATTGGGTCAGGCAAACGCGTGATCATGATGGACGCCCATGTCGACACCGTTGGGGTCGGCGATCCGAAGGAATGGCCCTGGGATCCGTACAAGGGCAAGGTTGAGGATGGCTTCATTTACGGACGTGGCGCCAGCGATCAGCGCGCTGGCATGGCCAGCATGGTTTACGCGGGCAAAATGATCAAGGACCTGGCGCTGGAAGGCGACTATACCTTGTGGGTTGTCGGATCAGTTCAGGAAGAAGACTGCGACGGATTGTCGTGGGTCTACATTCTCAGGGAAGATGGAATCCGGCCGGACTGCGTGGTTCTCACGGAACCAACTGATTTGCGCGTCTACCGGGGGCATCGCGGGCGCATGGAGATCGAGGTTCACGTGCGAGGGCGCTCCTGTCACGCCAGCGCGCCGGAGCGCGGTGACAATCCGATTTACAAAATCGTCCCGCTGATCGCTCAGATCGAGGAGTTGAACACACGTTTGCGCGACGATGCGTTTCTCGGGAAGGGAACGATTGCCGTCACCGAAATACGCTCGATGTCTCCGTCGCTGTGCGCGGTGCCGGGCGCATGCTCCATCCATCTCGACCGGCGTTTGACCGCTGGGGAAACTCTCGAGAGCGCGGTAGCCGAGGTGAAAGCGCTGCCGGCGGCACAGGGGGCGGAGATCGAAGTGTTGCAGTACGAGACGCCCAGTTATACCGGCCTCGGGTATCCGATGCAAAAGTACTATCCAACGTGGGTGCTCGAAGAAGATCATCCGCTGGTGCGCTCGGCCGTTGCGGCGTATCGAACAACTCACGACGCTGATCCGGTTGTGGACAAGTGGATTTTCAGCACAAACGGCGTCGGCTCGATGGGAATCATGGGAGTACCGACGATCGGTCTTGGTCCTGGTGAAGAAGACGTTGCGCACAGTGTGATGGAACGCGTCCCGATCCGCCACCTGGTTGAAGCGGCGCAGTTTTATGCGGCCTTCCCTCTGGCGTTCACCGCCACGCTGGAAGGCGAGAATCACCGTTAACTCGGCAATTTCAAGGAAGAGGTGTGTGTTGGAAACGAGAAAGGCGCTGTTAAAAGGCAGGGACTATATCACCACGCAAGAATACAACGAAGCGGAGATCGAAATCCTCCTCGACGTATCCGCCGATTTGAAGCGCAAATTTAGAGGACGGGTGCCGCATCGCTATTTGCCCGATCAAACCATTTTCCTGATGTTCTTCGACAAATCCACGCGCACGCGGAACTCGTTCGAGGCGGGGATCACGCAGCTGGGCGGCCACGCCCATTTTCTGACCGCCGATGTCATGCAAGTCTCCCATGGGGAAAGCGCGAAGGACACTGGGATCATTCTCTCCAGCTATGGTCACGCGATCGCCATTCGCCACGACCTCATTCCGGGCGAGGGCAACGCGTACATGCGCGAGGTGGCGCGCTGGGCGGATGCGCCCGTGATCAATATGCAGTGCGACGTGGACCATCCCTGCCAGGCGCTGGCCGATCTCATGACTATCCGCGAGAAACTTGGTCGCAACCTGCGCGGACGTAAGCTGGCGGTATCGTGGGCGTACGCGCCGAGCTACGCCAAGCCGCTCAGTGTGCCGCAAGCTTTGATCATGTTGATGCCGCGCTTTGGACTGGACGTCGTGCTGGCGCATCCGCCCGAGTACGCGCTGATGCCGCAGACGGTCGAGGCGGCCCGAGAGAACGCGCGGCGCGCCGGTACCAGCTTCGAGATCGTTGACAATATGGACGACGCCTTCCGCGGCGCCGACATCGTCATTCCCAAGAGCTGGGGCTGTCTCGACACCATGGGAACCAACCCCAAGGAGTCCCTGCGCATTGCCGAGGGATACCGGAACTGGATTTGCAACAGCGAGCGCATGAAACTGGCTGCGGAAGATGCACTGTACATGCACCCCTTGCCCGCAGATCGCGGCAACGAGGTGACCGACGAGGTCATCGATGGCCCGAACTCTGTGGTGTACCAGGAAGCTGAAAACCGCCTGCACACCGCCAAGGCCATCATGGCGCTCACCATGTCGGAGCAGGAAATTGCTTATGAGATGACAGGAACCTAAGACCATGACCGAAACTCTGGTGATCGCACTGGGCGGCAACGCCATTACCAGGCCCGGCGAATCCGGAGCCATTCCCTTGCAGTTTGCCCACACCGCGGAGACGCTCGAACATTTCAAGCCTCTGTTTCAAGCCGGTTCACGTATCGCCATTACCCATGGAAGTGGACCGCAGATCGGCAACATCCTGATTCGCGTGGAGGAGGGCGAACGCCGCGTTCCGCGCCTGCCCCTCGACACATGCGATGCCGATTGCCAGGGCGGCATGGGCTACATGATCCAACGGCTGGCTTGCGAGTTGTTTCGCCGCGAGGGAATCAAGCGGGAAGTGGCTACGCTCATCACCCAGGTGCTTGTGGATCGCAACGACCCCGACTTCCGGCATCCCAGTAAACCTATCGGGTCGTTCTATGACGCAAACGAGCTCGTCGGCATCCGCAGCGACAAGCCCGACTGGATCATGCGCGAAGTCTCGCCGGGACGCCACCGCCGTGTGGTGCCTTCACCCCTCCCATTGCAAATTCTGGAGGCTGAAGCCATCGCGTCGTTGCTCGACGCCGGCGTCGTCGTCATTGCCTGCGGGGGCGGTGGCATTCCCGTTGCCTGGGAAGGCGATCACTTGGTGGGTGTGGAAGCCGTAGTCGATAAAGACCTCGCTTCAGGCATGCTGGCAACAAATGTGCGCGCTCACAAGCTCATCATTGTCACCTCGGTTGATCGCGTAGCACTCAACTATGGCCAGCCCACCCAGCATTGGCTCGATACCATCACCTTGGACCAGGCGCGGCAGTATTTGGCTGAAGGCCAATTCCCTCCCGGGTCGATGGGGCCTAAAATCCAGGCGGCAATCGAATTTCTCGAACATGGAGGTGAGGAGTGCATTATCACTTCTGAGGAGTGCGTAGCGACTGCGGTCGTCGGTAAGGGCGGCACCCATATCGTGGCCCCCTGGCGCAGGGCTTCCCTGGATTTTTCCGAAATGAGCGAAGGCGCGAAATGATTGCGTCGAATGCACGAATCGCAACTTTTGCAACTAATTGCCTCTTACCTTCGTCCATCAAAGTAATTGCGTCCGCAACCAGGTGGAGCTTCGCTGCGCCTCGGCAAGGGACATCTCGCAAATGACAAAGGTGCAGAACCCTCTCTGGCAAGCCCTGGAATGCCTGCGAATGGCGCTATTTGCGGATTCCGTCTCCGTTTTCGAATATGAGAAAATGTCTGTATAAAACCGAAAGTTCGTATCCGGGCATACGAGAAGAGGACGATGGATCAATCTGTCTCTGTTTCACATTCTGATCCGCGGAAGGAACCTGGCGATCCTTCAAGAAAGCGGCGTCATCGCTGGATCTGGGTGGTCATTATCGTTCTGTTTGCGCTGCTGTTTTTCTGGGTGTACAGGCAGCACAGCGTAAGCGCATCGGCACCCGCAGGGGGAGGCCGGCGAGGCGGCATGGCGGGGCCTGTCCCTGTGACGGTAGCGACTGCCTCAAAGGGAAGCATCGGCGTTTATTTGGATGCGATCGGAACCGTCACTCCTATGTACACCGACTCGATCACCGCGCAAGTTACAGGCGTGATCACTGCCGTCCATTATCGCGAGGGGCAATCTGTGCACAAGGGCGACCCGCTCATCGACATCGACTCTCGCCCTTATGAAGCGCAACTCGCCCAGGCACAGGGCGCACTCGATCGTGATCAGAGCACGCTCGCCGAAGCGCAAATGGATCTGAAGCGCTATCAAGACGCGTGGTCCCGCAATGCAATTCCCAGGCAGACTCTTGAGGACCAGGAGAAGCTTGTGCTGCAGGCGCAGGGAACCGTTAAGAACGATCAAGGGACGGTTCAGTACGACCAGGTGCAAGTCGGCTTTTGCCACATCACGTCTCCCATTGACGGCCGCGTAGGGCTTCGCCTGGTCGATCCGGGCAACCTGGTAACGGCGAATTCGAATACCGCGCTCGCAGTGGTTACGCAGATTCAGCCGATCACTGTCATCTTCACGCTCGCCGAAGACAACCTCCCCGAGGTTCTGCAACAGATGCGCAGCGGCAAGACGCTTACTGTTGAAGCATTCGACCGCACACAGCAGCAATTGCTGGCAAAAGGCAGGCTGATCACGATTGACAATCAGATCGACACCGTGACCGGAACTGTCAAACTGCGTGCGGAGTTCGACAACGCGGGCGGCATTCTCTTTCCCAACCAATTTGTCAATACTCGTCTGCTTGTGAAAACGGTCGAAAATCAAACGCTGGTCCCGTCCTCGGCCATCCAGCATAACGGATCCACCGATTTTGTTTACCTCATCCAAAACAACAAGGCTGTCATCAAGAATGTGAAGTCGGAGATTTCCGACGAAGGAAAAACAGCCGTCTCAGGTATTCATCCGGGAGATGTTGTTGCTAACAGCAGTTTCCAGAAGCTTGTGAACGGATCGGAGATCGTGCTTTCCAAGGTCACGATTCCGACCGCATCAACCGAAACCGAGGGCGCTCCATGAGTCCTTCCCGGCCATTCATTCTGCGGCCGGTCGCTACTTCGCTGCTGATGGCGGCAATTTTGCTGGCTGGGCTGGTTGCTTACACCCAACTGCCGGTTTCTGCCCTGCCGCAGGTCGATTATCCGACGATTCAGGTCGTCACGTTCTATCCCGGCGCGAGCCCTGATGTCATGGCGACCACCGTCACGGCGCCGCTGGAACGGCAATTTGGCGAAATGCAGGGCCTGAGCCAGATGACTTCGACCAGCGCGGGCGGAGTCTCGGTCATTGTGCTCCAGTTCAGCCTTGCGCTCGGCTTGGACGTGGCCGAAGAAGAAGTTCAATCATCGATCAACGGCGGCCAGACGTTTCTTCCTTCGGACCTGCCGGTGCCGCCCGTTTACAACAAGACTAATCCTGCCGATGCGCCTATCCTCACGCTGGCCATCAGTTCCGACAGCATGCCTCTATCGCAGGTTGAGGACATGGTCGATACCCGCCTTGCGCCAAAGCTCTCGCAATTGAATGGCGTTGGACTGGTCAGCATCAGCGGCGGCCAGAAGCCCGCCGTCCGCATTCAGGTGAACCCTGTTGCACTCTCGTCTTATGGCCTGAACATGGAGGACGTGCGCACGGCGCTCACCCAGGCCAGCGTCAACTCTGCGAAGGGCAACTTCGACGGCCCGCGTCAGGACTATCAGATCGATGCAAACGATCAGATCACTCAGGCGGACCAATACAAGGACGTAGTGGTCGCGTACAGCAACGGCGCGCCCGTCTTCGTGAAGAATATCGCCAACGTCGTCAATGGAGTTGAGAACACCAAGCAGGCCGCATGGATGAATATGACCCCCGCGGTCATTCTCAACATCCAGCGTCAACCCGGCGCCAATACCATCACGGTCGTCAACGAAATTCGCAATGTGCTGCCCCAGCTCGAAGAGAATCTGCCGGCTGGCATCAAAGTGACAACCATGACCGATATGACGACCAGCATTCAAGCATCCGTTCATGATGTCGAATTTGAATTGGGCTTGACCATCGTTCTGGTCGTCATGGTGATTTTTCTGTTTCTGCGCAGTTTGCGCGCCACCATGATCCCTTTGGCCGCTGTTCCTCTTTCGCTCATCGGAACACTTGCCGTGATGTACCTGCTGGGCTATTCGCTCGATAACCTCTCTCTAATGGCGCTCACGATTTCGACCGGATTTGTGGTCGACGACGCCATCGTGATGATTGAAAACATCAGCCGCTTTTTGGAATCCGGGATGCCGCCTTTGGAGGCCGCCCTGACCGGTGCGGGCCAGATCGGCTTCACCATTATGTCGTTGACGGTTTCGTTGATCGCGGTGCTGATTCCGTTGCTCTTCATGGGCGATGTGGTCGGCAGGCTATTTCGCGAATTTGCGATCACCTTGGCCGTCACCATTGTCATTTCGGCGGTCGTTTCGCTCACGCTCACGCCCATGATGTGTTCCCGCATCCTGCGCCATGACCCGGAGGAGCAGGAGGGGCGTTTTTATCGCGCATCAGAGCGCGCAGTCAACAAGCTGATTGCGTTTTATGGGCGGACGCTCAAGGTTGTTCTGCGTTTTCAACCGATCACGTTGTTCGTGGCGCTGGCCACGCTGGTCATTACCATTGTGCTCTACATCGAGATTCCCAAAGGCTTCTTCCCAGTGCAGGATACGGGTGTAATCCAGGGAATTTCTCAGGCGTCGCAATCCATCTCGTATACGGCAATGGCCGAAAAGCAGAAAGAGCTCGCCGAAATCATTCTTCAAGACCCCGCCGTTGAAAGTTTGACATCATTCATCGGCGCTGACGGCATTAATACGACGCTGAACAGCGGGCGTATCTCAATCAACCTCAAACCGATCGAGGACCGTCACATGAGTGCTGCCGACGTGATTCGGCGGCTCCAGGCAAACCTGCAAAAAGTGCAAGGCATTCATCTTTACATGCAGCCGGTGCAGGATATTACGGTCGACGATCGTGTGACCCGCACTCAGTACCAGTACACGCTTGAAGATCCCGACACCGACGAGCTCAACACCTGGACAAACCGGCTTACGGCCCAGCTCAATAAGCTTCCCGAGCTTGAAGACGTCGCAACCGATCAGCAAACCGGCGCCAAGGCAGTTCAACTTGTCATCGACCGCGTTACCGCATCGCGGCTTGGGATTGCGCCGACCACGATCGATAACACTCTTTACGATGCGTATGGGCAACGGCAGATCAGCACTCTCTACACCCAACTGAATCAATACCATGTTGTCCTGGAAACCGCCCCGGAGTGGCAGAAGGATCCCGAAAAGCTGCGGGACCTCTATATACAGTCGAACGCATCTTCCAACGCAACCGGCGCGGGTGCTGCCACGTCGTTCTCATCCTCTGCCTCAGCTTCTGCGGGCTCAAGCGCGTTGACAACATCGGTCCGTTACACTCCTTCATCACAAGCACTTTCGTCGCCGGCCAGGCTCCTTTCGGGGGGCAGCGCAACCAGCGCTGCAAGCAGCGCACCCAGTTCATCGGCGGGCGTCAATGCCATTCCACTCAGCGCGTTCACGCAGATGCGCAATACCACCGAGGCCTTGTCGATCAATCATCAGGGGCAGTTTCCTTCGGTTACCGTGTCGTTCAACCTTGCGCCTCATGCTTCACTTGGCACTGCGATTGACGACATCGAAAAGGTGGTCAAGAACCTCCATTTCCCGGCTAGCCTGCAATCCGATTTTCAAGGTACCGCCGCTTCCTTCCATAATTCTCTTTCCAACGAAGCGCTGCTGATTTTAGCTGCACTCGTCACCGTTTACATCGTCCTTGGCGTCCTCTACGAGAGCTTTATCCACCCAATCACCATTCTTTCCACACTGCCATCCGCGGGCGTTGGCGCATTGCTCGCGCTCATCATGTTTCGCCAGGACCTGAATGCTGTGGGCATCATTGGCATCATCCTGCTCATTGGCATTGTGAACAAAAACGGAATTCTAATCGTCGACTTTGCGCTCGAGGCTGAGCGCCAGCGCGGTAAGAGCTCGACTGACGCCATTTACGAAGCCAGCCTGTTGCGGTTCCGGCCCATCATGATGACAACCTTGGCGGCTCTACTGGCCGGCATCCCACTGGCTGCCGGGACTGGCTTGGGATCTGAGCTTCGGCGGCCTCTCGGCGTCGCCATGGTCGGCGGCCTTCTCCTGAGCCAATTGCTGACGCTCTATACCACTCCGGTGATCTACATCTTCTTCGATCGCATCGGGCAGCGATTTACCGGCCGCCATATTTCGCAGTCACGCGATGACAACGAACCGCAGCCGCATCCGGAGCAGGCATGAACCTATCGGCGCCATTCATTCGGCGGCCGGTGGGCACCACATTGCTCACCATCGCGGTGGCTATCGCGGGAGCAATTGCCTTCGTAGTGCTGCCGGTTGCGCCATTGCCTCAGGTCGATTTTCCTACCATCAGCGTTCAGGCCGGCTTGCCCGGCGCCAGCGCTCAAATTATGGCGGCTTCCGTAGCCACGCCCTTAGAGCGCCAGTTCAGCCACATCGCCGGCATTTCAGAAATGACCTCGTCGAGCTCGCTGGGTTCGACGAATGTCACCATGCAGTTTGACTTGAGCCGTAACATTGACGGCGCTGCTCGGGATGTGCAGGCCGCAATTAACGCAGCGCGAACCTATCTGCCGGCAAATCTTCCTTCCAATCCGTCCTATCGCAAAGTGAATCCGGCCGATGCGCCGATCATGATTCTCAGCTTCACATCGGATAAGTACCCCGTAACCAAGCTGTATGACCTGGCCTCAACTGTCATGGAGCAGAAGCTCTCGCAAATCGAGGGAGTCGGACAAGTTGGCGTCCAGGGTGGCGCGACGCCCGCGGTGCGCGTCGAAGTCAATCCAACAAAGCTGGAAAGCTTCGGCCTCGCGCTCTCCAATGTACGTTCGGTTCTTAGCCTGCAGAACTCGCACGAGCCCAGAGGACAGCTCTCCGACAACGGAGTCACCGAAGACATTCTCACCAACGATCAGATCTCTGAGGCCGCCGAGTACCGGCCATTGATCGTTGGTTACCACAACGGAGAGGCTGTACGCCTTTCCGATGTCGCCGACGTTGTGGATTCTGCGCAAGACATCCGGCAGGCCGGATACTCTGACGGAAAGCGCGCGGTTTTTGTCTTCATCTTCCGGCAGCCTGGCGCCAACATCATTCAGACGGTGGAACGCGTCAAGGCACAGCTTCCATTTCTTGAAGCCGTCCTTCCTCAGGGAATACATACGACTCTTGTCCTTGACCGCACAACGACCATCCGTGCTTCAGTCACTACGGTCGAAAAAACGCTCATTGGATCCATTTGTCTCGTCATTCTCGTGGTCTTCCTTTTCCTGCGCAGCCCGCGTGCCACCCTCATTCCTTTCGTGGCAGTTCCCGTATCGCTCATCGGAACCTTCGCGGTGATGTACATGCTGGACTACACGCTCGACAACCTGTCGTTGATGGCCCTTACGATCGCTACCGGGTTTGTGGTCGACGACGCCATTGTTGTCATGGAAAACATCACCCGCCATCTCGAGGCAGGGATGGAGCCATTTGAAGCTGCTCTCAAAGGCGCAAGAGAGATCGGTTTTACCGTTTTTTCCATCAGCATGTCGCTGATTGCCGTCTTCATTCCCATCCTTATGATGGGCGGCATTATCGGCCGCCTCTTTCGCGAGTTTGCCGTCACACTTTCAACGGCAATCATCATCTCGATGGTCATCTCCCTGACCACCACGCCGAGCATGTGTGCGCACGTGTTAAAACCGCGCAACGCGGGCGAACGGCACAATCGGCTTTTCCGGGCCAGCGAAAAGACCTTCAATGGCATGATCTGGGTCTACCGGCGCTCCCTTACGTGGGTGCTTGACAATCCCGGCTTGACGTTAATCGTCCTCCTTCTCACCATCGCGCTCAATGTACTCGTCATGTTCAGGATTCCTACCGGCTGGTTCCCACAACAGGACACCGGCACAATCCTGGGCCAGGTACAGGGGCCACAGGATGCTTCGTTCCCCTTCATGAATTTCTCGGTCCAGCAACTGCTTAAGATTGTTTTGTCAGATCCCGCTGTTGCCCACGCCAATGGCTACGCCGGCAGAGGCAACGGCGGCTTCATCTACGTCACACTGAAAGCGCTGGGGACCGATTGCAAGGAGAACGCGAAGAATTGCGATGAGCGCCAGACATCAGCCATGGACGTGATCAACCGGCTTCGGCCAAGAATGAATAGGCTGCCCACTGCATCGGCATTTCTGCAGCCAGCCCAGGATCTGCGCACAGGCGGCCGCGGAAGCGCTGCGCTTTATCAGTTCACAATCCAGTCCGACAATATCGATGACCTCGCGCACTGGGGTCCGATTTTGTACCAAAACATGCAGAGGCTCCCTGACCTGCAGGATGTGAACACCGACCAGCAGAACGGCGGTCTTCAGGAGATGCTCAACTACGACCGGGTGACGGCCGCGCGACTCGGCCAAACGCCGCAATCGCTTAACAGCTCTCTCTACAGCGCCTTCGGACAGTCTCAAGTCTCGGTCATTTACACGCAACTCAATCAGTACTACGTCGTCATGGAAGTTGCTCCGCAATATTGGCAGGATCCCTCCGACCTGGACAACATTTACTTCACTTCGGCTAGAGCGGCATCGCCCGGGCTCAATTCGATCTCACCTCTATTCACCGTGATGAAGCCGGGAACAAACACCACTCCATTGCAGGTTGCGCACACCGGACTCTTTCCTTCTGTGACTGTTTCTTTCAATCTGAAAAATGGGGCTTCGCTCAGCGATGCGACACGAGAAGTGTCTGAAATGGAGCAGAGATTGGGCATGCCCGGCACTGTCCACGGGTCTTTTGCGGGAAACGCGCAGGCCTATCAACAGGTGCTTTCCAGTGAGCTCGTGCTCGTTGCCACGGCTTTGCTCTCCGTTTTTATCGTGCTGGGCATTCTTTATGAGAGTCTTGTTCATCCCCTGACGATTATTTCTACCCTGCCGTCGGCGAGTGTGGGAGCCATGTTGGCCCTCATGCTCTTCCACATGGACCTGAACGTCATTTCGATTATCGGCATCATTTTGCTGATAGGCATCGTGAAGAAGAACGCGATTATGATGATCGATTTTGCGCTGCAGGCTGAGCGGCTGGAAGGAAAGACGACACGTCAAGCGATTTTTGATGCCTGTATGCTGCGCTTCCGCCCGATCATGATGACCACCATGTCGGCCATCTGCGGAGCGCTGCCCCTCGCCTTCGGTCATGGCACCGGGTCTGAGTTGCGCAGGCCCCTCGGAATCACCATTGTCGGTGGGTTGCTCCTAAGCCAGATGCTCACGCTTTATACGACCCCCGTGATTTACTTGCTAATGGATCGGCTTCGCCTGCGTGCGCTGGGCCGCACTCGGGACACTTTACCCGCCACTGCGGAAGGAGCGGCGTCGTAAGAGGAAATGAATATGTTTGAGGCTACGCACCGAATTCGACTTTCCATTTCCGCCGGGACGCTGGGCATGCTTTTCCTGCTGGGCGGGTGCCATGTTGGTCCGCATTATCATCCACCTTCGCCGCCCTCGGTGACCGCGTCCAATTACAAGGAGTCGACCGTCAATTTTCAGGATACTGAGGGCTGGAAGGTAGCCAGCCCGCAGGACGCGATGATCCGCGGCGACTGGTGGGAGGTCTTCCAGGATCCTGAATTGAATGCGCTCGAAGAGCAATTGAACATCAACAACGAGAATCTAAAGATTGCGTTTCAGAACTACATGGCGGCGCGAGCCGTGATATCTGAAGCGCGCGCGCAGTACTGGCCGACGC
>Ga0335085_10000646_pt1 | contig 92357 bp, 91 predicted proteins | sample Lox_Sample_45_FD_206712 | JGI IMG/M metagenome (GOLD analysis project Ga0335085, IMG submission 206712) | Soil microbial communities from Loxahatchee National Wildlife Refuge, Florida, United States - Lox_Sample_4.5 | ecosystem: Environmental > Terrestrial > Soil > Wetlands | place: USA...
GGAGAAGGGCTTGCGCTTCGCGATTCGCGAGGGCGGCCGGACGGTGGGCGCAGGCACGATCAGCGAAATTATCAAGTAACAGGGGACAAGAGAACAGAGAGAAGAGAACAGAGACAAGAGGGAAGGGCTGAAGCGGAGACGCAAGAGCAATGAGCGGCACGAAGAAACTGATCTCTTATCTCTGATCTCTTGAACGACCCGAAGGGGAGCAAATGGTAGGACAGAGAATTCGCATCCGGTTAAAGGCGTATGACTATCGCGTACTCGATACATCGACCGGCGAGATTGTGGATACGGCCAAGCGCACCGGGGCAACGGTGGCGGGGCCGATTCCTTTGCCGACGGTGAAGAACAAGTACTGTGTGTTGCGTTCGCCGCACGTCGATAAGAAATCGCGCGAACAGTTTGAGATTCGCACGCATAAGCGGTTGATCGACATTCTGGAGCCGACGCAACAGACGGTGGACGCGCTGATGAAGCTCGATCTGCCGGCCGGCGTGGATGTGGAGATTAAGGCGTTCGAAAAATAGGCACCTGCGGTGCGGCAGACGCGCCTTGCGGCGCAAATGCACACTGGGGAGAACGAAGATAGCCCGCGCAGGGCTCCGGCAGTGCGAGTTGTTCAGGCTCGCATGATGAGGTGAGGGAACGATGGCGGTTACAGGGATTCTGGGAAAAAAGATCGGGATGACGCAGGTTTTTGACGAGAAGGGCGATGTGCACCCGATTACGGTGCTGCAGGCCGGCCCATGCGTGATCACGCAGTTGAAGACCGCAGCGAAGGATGGCTACGACGCAGCGCAGATTGGGCTGGTGGAATTTGTGAAGGCTTCGCGGATGACGAAGCCCCAAACCGGCCACCTGGCGAAGACGGAAGCGCCGCCGGTGAAGCTCATCAAGGAAGTGGATGTGGAAGCTGCGGGCGATGGAGCGGCCGAGTCCAAGGCTGGCGACCGCGTGCTGGTGGATATATTTACCGATGCCAAGTTTGTCGATGTGATTGGGACATCGAAGGGGCGAGGCTTCGCCGGTGTGGTGCGGCGTCATCACTTTGGCGGCGGCCCCAAGTCGCACGGGCACATGTTTCAGGTGCAGGGCTCGATCGGTGCGTCGAGTTTTCCGTCCCGCGTGTTTCCCGGTCAACGCATGCCGGGCCACCACGGAACGGACCAGGTAACGGTGCGAAATCTTCGTATTCGCGGCATCGATCTGGACGAGAATCTGCTGATGGTGGAAGGCGCAGTGCCGGGACCGCGCGATGGATATGTGGTGATTTCGAAGGCGAAGGCGCCGCCGCGTGAGCGCCGTGGATTTGCCGGATCGGGCACAGTCGATCCGTTGAAGGCAGCGAAGAAGGCGGCGAAGAGGAAAGCATGAGCCTTTAGCTCTTAGCTATTAGCTTTTAGCTGAATTGGGTTCAAACCGGGACGATCGAGGCGCGGTTGCGCGGGAAAGCTAAGAGCTAAAAGCTAACAGCTAATGGCTCCCGAGAAAAGACGATGGCAAAAGTGGATGTAGTGGATTTGAGCGGCAGGAAGGTGGGCTCGGTGGAGTTGGCCGACGCCATCTTTGCGCCGGAACAGGTGAACGAAGCTTTGTTGTGGGAAGCAGTGAAGCATTATCGCGCTTCGCAGCGACAGGGAACGCACGCCACCAAGAACCGCAAACTCGTGGCCGGTTCGGGCAAGAAGCTGTGGAAGCAGAAGGGCACGGGGCGCGCACGTATCGGATCAGTGCGGTCGCCGTTGTGGCGCCATGGCGGCACGGTGCATGGGCCGCAGCCGCGCAGTTATGAGTATCCTTTCCCGCGCAAGAAGCTGCTGGGCGCGCTGCGCTCGGCGCTGGCGGCCAAGCTGGCCGACGGCAAGCTGACGGTGGTGGATTCGCTCGAGATCAAAGAAGGCAGGACTAAGCTCTACTTCGCTGCACTAAACAAGCTCGGTGTAACGCGCACGGCGCTGCTGGTGGAAAACGGCAAGACGCTGAGCGAGGGATTGCTGCGTGGAGCGCGCAATCTGCAGGGAGTGGAACTGGTGCTGAACAACGAAGTGCACCCTTACGATCTGCTGCGCTACGACGTAGCGATCTTCTCGAAGGCGGCGATCGAGCAGTTGAGCGAATCGCTGGTGAAGAGCGTTTCAAAGCGCAAAGCTGCCGCGCAGAAGGAGGCCGCGTAATGCCGAATCTTTATACCGTGATACGCCGCCCGGTGATCACCGAAAAGGGACTGGGCGTAAAAGAGACCGAGGCGACGCTGGTTTTCGAGGTGGCGCCGACGGCTACCAAGACTGAAGTGAAAGAAGCCGTGGAAGCACTCTTCAAGGTGAAGGTGGCTGCGGTTCGCACTTCGAATTTTGCCGGCAAGGAGCGCCGCCGCGGCAGGTACGCGGGCTACCGGCCGGACTGGAAGAAGGCGTACGTGAAGCTGAAGGCAGGCGAGAAGCTGCCGGAATACGTGAGCAATCTGTAAGGCAGTTGCTAGCTCCCAGCTACCAGCTCGGTTCGTGCGAGAACCGGCTTTCGAGGGGCGAAAACAGAAGTTGGTTAAGCAGGATGAAGGAGCGGCCAGAAGCTAGGAGCTGCTTCATCAAGGAAAAAGACGATGGCAATTAAGACATACAGGCCGATCACCTCAACGCTGCGATTTCAAACATCGCTGACGACCGACGATCTGACGGCAGACACGCCGCACAAGCCACTGCTGTCGACGCGCAAGCGGACGGGCGGGCGACGCAACTCGGGCGATCTGACGATTCGCCACCATGGCGGCGGGCACAAGCAGAAGATCCGGCTGATCGATTTCAAGCGTGAGAAGTTTGGCGTGCCGGGGAAAGTGGCGACCATCGAGTACGACCCGAACCGGTCGGCGCGCATTGCTCTGGTGAATTACGCGGATGGCGAGAAGCGTTACATCCTGCAGCCAGTGGGGCTGAAGGTGGGCGCCAAGGTGATGTCGGGCCCCGAGGCGGACATTCTGATCGGCAATGCGCTGCCGCTCAGGAATATTCCCGCCGGCACGACGGTGCATGCGATTGAGCTGAAGCCGGGCAAAGGCGCGCAAATGGCTCGTTCGGCAGGTGCGCAGGCGCAGCTCGTGGCCAAGGAAGGCGATTACGCGCTGCTCAAACTGCCTTCCGGCGAAACGCGCAAGGTGCTGGCCGAGTGCATGGCGACGATCGGGCAGGTGGGCAATACCGATCACGAAAATGTGTCGATTGGCAAAGCCGGCCGCAATCGCTGGCTGGGCATCAGGCCAACCAATCGCGGCGTCACGATGAATCCGGTGGATCACCCGCATGGTGGCGGCGAAGGAAAGACATCGGGCGGACGCCACCCGGTGACTCCGTGGGGCCAGCCGACACGCGGCTACAAGACGCGTAATAACAAGCGGACCGACGCGTTCATCGTCAGCCGCAGGCAGAAGTAGAAATGCAGCTTCCAGCTACTAGCTTTCAGCTACTAGCTTGATGGTTGCGGGAAAAACTTTGGGCAACAGCCGGCCGATAGCATGAGCGGGAGATAGCTAGAAGCTAGCGGCTAGAAGCCAGGAGCTTAGCAGTTATGGGACGTTCGACGAAAAAGGGGCCGTTTGTGGATGCGCATCTGATGGTGAAGATCGAGGCGCTCAACAAGGCCAACGACAAGAAGGTGGTCAAGACCTGGGCGCGGCGCTCCACGATCTTTCCCGAGTTTGTCGGTCACACCATCGCCGTGCACAACGGAAAGAAGTTTGTTCCCGTTTATGTGACGGAAAACATGGTGGGTCACAAGCTGGGCGAGTTTGCGCCGACGCGGGTGTTCAAGGGGCACACCGGCGGCACCAAGGCACCGACGGCGGAGACCGCGGCCAAGCCGGCGTGAGAGAAGCAGCTTCTAGCTGCCAGCTTCTCGCTGCCAGCTTCTCGCCTCTCGCTTTTTTGAGTCGAGCTGGCGGTTGTGAGAAAAGAATGATTGCGGGAGCGCGGCAAGGAAAGAGCGTCTCGCGAAGCGCAAAAGGCGGGGAGCTAATAGCTGGAAGCTAGTAGCTGAAGTTCAGGAAGGCATAAGCATGGCAGTGGCAACGAGAGAATACCGGGCTGAAGCGAAGTTTCAGCGTGTGTCGCCGCAAAAAGCACGGCTGGTGTTGGATCTGATCAAGGGGCGCGGTGTGCAAGAGGCGCTGGAAACGGCGGCGTTCACGAAGAAGCGCATCGCCCCGGTGGTGTACAAGCTGCTGGCTTCGGCGGTGGACAATGCCAAGTACGTGGCTGGCGAAGAAGGCCTCGATCTCGACGTGGACAACCTTTACGTCAAGCAGGCGGTGGCCAACGACGGGCCGCGCATGAAGCGCATCCGTCCTGCGCCGATGGGGCGGGCCTATCGCTATCAGCGCAGGCTCACGCACATCGTGTTGTCGGTGGCGGAGCGCGAGGGGACGTCGGGACTTGTGACCAAGGTGGAGGAGCCGGTGGCGCTCGCGCCTGCAAAGAGCGAGAAAACCGCGAAGGCTCCCTCGGCCAAGGCAAAAAAAGCTGAGCCGAAGGCGGCTAAGACTGCCAAGGGCAAAACGGAAGAGACAAAGCCGGCAGCCAAGAAGACTGCGGCGAGCAAGAAGAAGTCCGGCAAGTAGGCCGGGAAAGTTTGAGAGGAAAAGTATGGGACAGAAGGTCCATCCTTACGGATTTCGGCTCGGCATTAACAAGCCGTGGCGTTCACGCTGGTTCAGCGAGCGCGAGTACGACAAGCTGCTCGTCGAGGACGTAAAGCTCAAGAAGGAGCTGCGCGACAAGCTGAAGGCGGCGGGCGTGAGCTCGGTAGAGATCGAGCGTCCGGGCAACAAGCTGCGCTTCCTGATCCGCACGGCGCGTCCGGGCATCGTAATCGGACGCAAGGGCGCGGAGATCGAGAAGCTGAAGGCCGAACTGGGGAAGCGCACCAACCGCGAAGTGTTCATCGACATCATCGAGGTGAACAAGCCGGAGCTGGACGCGCAGCTGGTGAGCGAAAACATCGCGCTGCAATTGGAAAAGCGCGTGAGTTTCCGTCGCGCCATGCGCAAGAGCGTGGACTCGGCGCTGCGCTTTGGCTGCAAGGGGATCAAGGTGCGCGTATCGGGCCGGCTGAACGGCAATGAAATTGCGCGGTCAGAGTGGTACCTGCAAGGGCGTTTGCCGCTGCACACACTGCGCGCCGATGTGGACTACGGATTCACCGAAGCCAATACGACCTATGGCGTGATCGGGGTGAAGACATGGATCTATCGCGGCGACATTTATGAGCAGAAACGCCGGCAGCCCGCGCAAGTGGGGAAGAGCGTGTTCTAGAAGCAGCTTCTAGCTCCTAGCTTCTAGCTTCTAGCTAAAAGCCCAGATCGGAGCGCAGAGGTTGGAGCAGGAAGTTAGAGAAGCCAGGAGCTAGTAGCTAGAGGCTAGTAGCTGCTTTTGAGGTTGTTGTTATGTTGATGCCGAAGAAAGTGAAGTACCGGAAGCAGCAGAAGGGCAAGCGCCGCGGCAAGGCGTGGCGCGGTTCGACGCTGGCATTCGGAGAGTACGGGCTGAAGGTAATGGAGTGCGGATACATTACCGACCGGCAGATTGAAGCCAGCCGTATCGCGATGACACGTTTTGTAAAGCGCGGCGGCAAGATCTGGCTGCGCCTGTTCCCGGACAAGCCGATTACCAAGAAGCCAGCGGAAGTCCGAATGGGCTCGGGCAAGGGCGCGCTGGATCACTGGGTTGCCGTTGTGCGGCCCGGCAAGATCCTGTTTGAAATGGAAGGCGTGACGCCGGAGACGGCGGCGGAGGCAATGCGTCTGGCGTCGCATAAGCTGCCGCTGCGGACCAAGTTTGTGCAACGGCCAGGCGCGGAGAAGGCCGTAGCAAAGACGGCGGAGTAGAAAGGCAGCTCCTGGCTACTGGCCTCTAGCTTCCAGCCCTTTTGAGTTGGAATGGAAGGCTGAGGTAGAAGCGGATGGAGCTAAGAGCTAGCGGCTAGAAGCCAGGAGCTAAGAAGAAGATGGAACTCGCAAAGATTCGCAGTTTGAGCGACGAAGAGCTGGCACACCAGCAGAAGACCTCTGCGGAGCAGCTTTTCCGGCTTCGCTTCCAGGTTTCAATGGGTCAGAACGACGGCGTGAAGAAGATTCGCCTGCTGCGCAAGGAGATCGCGCAGATCAAGACGGTAGCTCGGGAACGCGAGCTTGGAATTCATGGCGAAGACACTGGAGCAAAGCCGGAAACGGCGGCAGCCGCCGGAGAAGCGTCGCAACCGGAGAAAGCGGCACCCGCAGCGGCAGCGAAGAAGCCGCGGGTGAAGAAGACCGCTGCGACAACCGCAAAGAAGACCGCAAAAGCAAAGAAGGCCGCACCGGCTGCGGAGAAGAAGACATCGAAGGGAGCCCGTAAATGACGGCGACTCAAAAGACAGCGGCGGCGCCGGCAGCACCGGCTTCAAGGCGTAACGAGAAGGTGGGCAAGGTCGTTTCGACCAAGATGCAGAAGACCATCGTGGTTGCGGTGGAAATGCGCAAGGCCCACGCCAAGTACAAGAGGATTGTTCGCACGACCAAGAAGTTTTATGCCCATGACGAGCAGAGCTCCGCGCGCCTGGGTGACATGGTGCGCATCCGTGAAACGCGTCCACTGAGCAAGCTGAAGAGGTGGTCGCTCGAAGAGATCGTGCGGCGTTCGTCACTCGGCCAGATTGAAGATGCCGTGCTTCCGGGCGACACGATGCCCGCTGAGAAGTAGGACTGCCGAGAGGAGAAGAAAACCATGGCTGTGCAAATGAGAACCATGCTCGCGGTGGCCGACAACTCCGGCGCGCGCAAGTTGCAGGTGATTCTGCCGCTGGGTGGCGGCCTTGGATTGAAGGCCGGCTTGGGCGACGTTGTGACTGCCGCAGTGAAGGAAGCCTCACCGGACGGCACCGTGAAGAAGGGCAAGGTGGTCAAGGCGGTGATTGTTCGGACGCGCAAGGAGCACCGCCGGCGCGACGGCACGTACATTCGCTTTGATGAGAATGCAGCGGTCGTGATCGGAGACGATCACGAGCCGATTGGGACGCGCGTCTTCGGGCCCGTAGCCCGCGAATTGCGCGAGAAGAAGTTTTTGAAGATTGTGTCGCTGGCGCCGGAAGTGGTGTAGAAACCAGCTTCCAGCTACTAGCCTCTAGCCCTTTTGGGGGTGAAGAGACGGTAGATATGGAAGCGAAAGAATTAGGAGCCAGCGGCCAGAAGGCAGCGGCTGTATTTGGAGTAAAGATGCAGAGTTTGATGATTCATCGCAACGATACGGTCAAGGTTTTGACCGGCACGGACCGGGGCAAGACGGGTCGCGTGCTGCGCGTCTTCCCTGACAAGCGCAAGGTGCTGGTGGAACATGTGCGCGTGGTAAAGAAGACGGTCTCAAGCAGGCAGGGCCAAAACACGAGAGGTGGAATTGCCGAGCAGGAGTCGCCCATCGATGTGTCGAACGTGGTTCTGGTTTGCCCCAGTTGCGGCGATGCCAAGGTGGGCCGCCGGGTGGAAGGCGAGACGCGCGTGAGGATTTGCAAGAAGTGCGGGCAGGAGCTGCCCACGAAGAAGTGAAAAAGGCAGCTAGTAGCTCTTAGCTTCGAATGCGGCAGAATTGGCAGTCGATGCGAGCAAAAGGCTGAGCTTGCTCTGAAGGGTTGAATGACAGCGGAACAAGCTAAGAGCTAAAGGCAAAAAGCGAATGGCTGAGTTTGAAGTCCTTCCGCAACGGTACACGGTCGGCAGGATGACCAATCCGAGAGCCGGAAGAAAGAGAGCAGAGAGATGGCGGCAAGGTTAAGAGAGAAGTACCACAAAGAGATCAAGCAGGCGCTGCAGAAAGAACTGGGGTTGGAAAACCCGATGGCGGTGCCGAAGCTGGAGAAGATCGTGATCAACATGGGCCTGGGCGAGGCCACGCAGAACAACAAACTGCTTGATCCACTGGTGGCGGACCTGACCCAGATTGCCGGACAGAAGCCGGTGACGACGAAGGCGAAGAAGTCGATTGCCGCTTTCCATGTGCGCGCCGGCATGAACATCGGCGCGATGGTTACGCTGCGGTCCGACAGGGCCTATGAGTTTCTTGACCGGCTGATCTCGATTGCACTGCCGCGCGTGCGCGATTTTCGCGGCGTATCGACCAAGAGTTTTGACGGGCGCGGCAACTACACGCTGGGTCTGCGCGACCAATTGATTTTTCCTGAGATTGATTACGCGAAGGTGGAAAAACTGAAGGGCATGAACATCACCATCGTGACCACCGCGAAGGATGACAACCAGGCGCGGGCATTGCTGAAGCATTTTGGAATGCCGTTCAGGCAAGGAGCGTAAAGGCAGCTATTAGCTGTTAGCTATTAGCTTTTAGCTTCGGCGGTGGGAGAGCAAGCTTCCGAGGCGGAACAGAATATTCAGAACTTGTTGGGCCGGTTGTTCGGTGCGACATGGGCTAACAGCTAAAGGCTTGGAGCTAATAGCTGCTTTCAGAGGTTTTATGGCAACCACTGCAAAACGAGTGAAGGACGCGCGGAAGCCGAAGTTCAGCAGCCGCAAGCACAATCGGTGCAAGCTGTGCGGGCGGCCGCGCGGATATCTGCGGAAGTTCGGCATCTGCCGTTTGTGTTTCCGGGCGCTGGCTCTCAAGGGCGAGATTCCCGGCGTGAACAAGTCGAGCTGGTAGAAAGGCCGCTACTAGCTTCTAGCCTCCAGCTTCTAGCCGGTCGCGCAAAATCAAGGGCGTCGGTAAGGAGGGCGGACTAAAAGCTAGGGGCTAGCAGCTAGAAGCTGTAGTTACCATTCCCGCGGGTTCCTGCCAAGTGAGCGGTGGGCGAACGGGGAATGAAGGAGAAGGAATGAGTCTGACTGATCCTGTTGCAGATTTTCTGGCGCGTATCCGGAATGCGATCCGGGCGCGTCATCAGAAGCTGGATGTTCCGGCTTCGAAGCTCAAGACCGAGATTGCCCGTATCCTGAAGGAAGAGGGTTACATCTCGAACTACAAGCTCCAGGAAGAAGAAGGCAAGCTTTTGCTGCGCGTATACCTGAAGTACGGCGGCACAGAAGCGGCTATCCGCGATCTGGCGCGTATTTCGCGTCCAGGCTGCCGGGTTTATGTGCGCCGTGACGAGATCAAGCGCGTGCAGGGCGGGCTGGGCATCTCGATTATGACCACGCCCAAGGGCGTGATGACGGGTCGCCAGGCGCGCCGCGAGGGCGTGGGCGGTGAGGTGTTGTGCGAAGTGTGGTAAAGGCGGGCAATTGGCAATAGGGATTAGGCATTCGTTTCCGAAGGCCAATCCCGATTGCAGTTTAGCAACTAGTGCCTTTTGCCTAATGCCTGTTTTTCAGGCTGCAGTGGAACGCGGAGCGCGAGCTTTTGCGGGACTCGCAAGCCAATAAGGATTTGGGAAATGTCGCGAATTGGAAAGAAACCGATCCCACTGCCGGCCGGCGTCAAGTACAAAATTGAGGGCAATACCGTGCTGGTGGAGGGGCCCAAGGGCAAGGTCTCGGCGTTGATCGCCGATGGCATCACGCTGAAGACAAGCGACGGGCACCTGCAGATCGAGCGCGCAAGCGACGACAGGGCCGCTGTACACGGATTGACACGCGCCCTGGTGAACAACGCCGTGCAGGGCGTGACCAAGGGATGGACGAAGGAACTGGACATTGTGGGCATTGGCTACCGCGCTGAGTTGAAAGGCAAGGGCACGGTGGTGTTCACGCTGGGCTATTCGCATCCGATCGAGTTCCCGCTGCCATCTGGCATCGAAGTGGCGATCGATCCCAAGCAGACTCATTTGACTGTCACGGGCGTCGATCGCCAGAAGGTAGGCCAGGTGGCGGCCGAAATGCGCTCACTGCGCAAGCCGGATCCATATAAGAACAAGGGTGTGCGCTACAGCAACGAACGGCTGAAGAAGAAGGCCGGAAAGACGGGAGCGAAGTGATCGCGCATGCGAGGCGTCTGAGCCTCGCGCGATCATCCTGACGCTGAACGAAGTGAAGGGGAAGGATCTGAATCCGAACGGCGCTGCAAGGCAGCTCCGCTGATAGGTGAGAGAAGACATGATTACGCAGACGAAGAGAAACGAAATCCGGCAGCGCATTCACGCGCGCATCCGCGAGAAGATGGCGGGGACGGCAGAGCGTCCGCGCCTGAACGTGTACCGCTCGCTGAATCACATTTACGCGCAGGTCGTCGATGATCAGAAGGGTGAGACGCTGGCGGCGGCCTCGTCGCTGGGCCTGAAACTGAAGAGCGGCGGCAACGTGGCAGCGGCCAAAGAGATTGGCAAAGCGATCGCGGAGCGGGCTGCGGCCAAGGGCATCAAGCACGTGGTTTTCGATCGTGGGGGCTACTTGTATCACGGCCGCGTCAAGGCGCTGGCCGATGCGGCGCGCGAAGCAGGACTGAAGTTCTAAAAGCGGCTTCTAGCTCCTAGCCTCTAGCTACTAGCTGGAAGGCAGCAGGCGGCAGCTTCGAAGTGATAAGGAAGGACTAGAAGCCAGGAGCTAGAGGCTAGAAGCTCAAAAGGACAGCAATGACGACTTTGACAAAGAAACTGGATGCCAACCAATACAACCTGAAGGATCAGGTCGTAGCCATCAATCGCGTAACCAAGGTTGTGAAGGGCGGCAAGAACATGTCATTTGCCGCGCTGGTTGTGGTGGGCGACGCGGCCTCAGGCGTGGTGGGCTACGGATCGGGCAAGGCCAAAGAGGTTCCCCAAGCTATTCGCAAGGGGATCGAGTCGGCCAAGAAAAACCTGGTGAGAGTCAATCTGACTGAAACGACGATTCCGCATCAGGTGCTGGGCCGCTATGGGTCGGGTCAGGTACTGCTCAAGCCGGCGCCCGAAGGCACAGGCGTGATCGCGGGTGGCGCAGTGCGCGCGGTGATGACTTCGGCCGGAGTGCAGAACGTGCTGACAAAGAGCCTGGGTTCACCCAACCCACACAACGTGATCAAAGCTACGTTCAATGCGCTGACGCAGTTGCGCGACAAGGCCGAAGTGGCGACGACGCGCGGCAAGCAGGTGGAGGAGCTCTGATGGCGGCGACGAAGAAAATTCGAATTCAGTATTACCGTTCTGCCATTGCTGCTCCCACCAAGCACAAGCTGGTGGTGAAGGGTTTGGGTTTTACGCACCTGAACCAGGTTGTGGAGCGTGTGGATAACGAGTCGGTGCGGGGCATGGTGAAGGCAGTGCCGCATCTGGTGAGAATTTTGGAAAGCTAGAGATCGGAGAAAAGAGATCAGAGAACAGCGATAAGCAGTTGGCCAAAGCGCCGAGGCTTCTTGATCTCTATTCTCTTACCTCATAACAACGCGAGTCGGATGATTCATCGAAACCATCCGGCGTTAGAGCGAGGAGAATATGGCGAAGAATCTTTCGAATTTACGGGCGCCGCGGAAAGCCAATACCGGGCGCAAGCGTGTGGGCCGGGGCATGGGATCCGGCATGGGCAAGACCTCAACCCGCGGCCACAAGGGCCAGGGATCACGCTCGGGATCAAGCCTGATGCGCGGTTTTGAAGGCGGTCAGATGCCGCTGCACCGCCGTTTGCCCAAACGCGGCTTTACCAATATTTTCCGCACCGAGTATGTGATCGTGAACCTGGATCGGATTGCGGAAGCGGGTGTTGCCGAGGTAGGACTCGACGACTACCGCAAGCTGGGGCTGGTCTCGAAGAAGAATGCACTGATCAAAGTTCTGGGCTCAGGCGAGTTGAAGAATGCGCTTACGATCCACGCGCACAAGTTTTCAAAATCGGCCGCCGAAAAGATTCAAAAGGCGGGCGGCAAGGCCGTGACTGTGGGTGGCGAAGCCGCGCCGGAATGACGAGCCATTAACTTTTAGCCATTAGCTTCTAGCTCGCTCCTGCAGCTTTTGACGTTGATTCGAGCAGGGACAAAGAATTTACAAGCTAAGAGGTAAAGGCTAATAGCTGGATTTCAGATGTGATGGGACGCATAGTTCGCGCTTCCCGGAGTTGGATAGGCTGGAGAAACGGGAATCGCCGTAAGATGGAAGTGAAACACGATTCGAATGGCGCCCGCGGCGCCTGAAGCGGATAGGCCCATATGCTGGAAAAGTTCCTCAATATCTTCCGGATTCCCGACCTGCGCAAGCGCGTACTGTTCACGCTGGGCATTTTGGCGGTCTATCGCCTGGGCGCGTGGATTCCCACGCCGGGCGTGAACTATAACCAGTTGCAAGCGCTCTTTAACTCACAAAGCGGGTCGGCGCTCGGCCTCATGGACCTGTTCAGCGGCGGCACCCTGCGCCGCATGACGATTTTCGCGCTGGGCATCATGCCCTACATTACTGCCTCGATCATTTTCCAGCTTCTCACCGTGGTGTATGAGCCACTGGCGCGCATCCAAAAGGAAGGCGAGCTGGGCCGGCGCAAGATCACGCAGTGGACGCGGTACGTCACGGTGCTCCTGGGCGTGCTTCAATCGCTTGGCATCGCATTCATTCTCACCAAGCAGGGCCTGGTGTTGAACCCGGGTCCGGGCTTCATTCTCATGACCGTGCTCACACTGACGGCAGGCACAACATTCATCATGTGGCTGGGCGAACAGATCACAGACCGGGGCATCGGCAACGGCATGAGCCTGTTGATCTTTGCAGGCATCGTGGCCGGACTGCCGCGCGGCATCGGAGACCTGATTCAAAAGGTCCAGACGGATGCATGGGGCCCCATGACCTTCCTTGTCGTGCTGTTCCTGGTTGCGGGCATGGCAGTAGTCGTCGGATTCATCGTTTTTGTGGAGCGCAGCGAGCGGCGCATTCCCATCCAGAGCGCGCGGCGCATTGTGGGCCGGCGCATGATGGGCGGATCCTCAAGCCATTTGCCATTGAAGGTGAACTCGGGCGGCGTTATGCCGATTATCTTCGCCAGCTCGATTTTGTCGGCGCCTTTGCTCTTTGGTCAGACGGAGTGGGTGCAGAACAATCGTTTTCTGCAGCCGATCATGCAGGCTCTCGCCCCCGGTTACCCGTGGTACGAGCTGCTGAACATCCTGGCGATCATCTTCTTTGCTTATTTCTACGTTTCGATCGTGATGCGGCCTGACGATATTGCCGACAACTTCCGCAAATCGGGGTCGTTCATCCCCGGCATCCGGCCCGGAAAGCGCACGTCCGACTTTATCAACGACATTCTGACCCGCATTACTCTGGTGGGCGCGCTTTACCTGATCCTGGTGCAGATGGTGCCAACCTTCCTCATTTCGGGCATCCGCTTCGACAAGATCTGGCTCATCGGGAGGTTCTTTGAAAATCTACCCACGTTCATGATTCACGGCATGAACGTGAACTTCTACTTTGGCGGCACCTCGCTGCTCATTGTGGTGGGTGTGGCCATGGATACGGTCAACCAGATCGAATCGCAGCTGATCATGCGTCACTATGACGGCTTTTCCCCGCGCTCCGGTCGCATTCGGGGAAGGAAAACCTGGTAATGTCGTCGTCGGCTTCATCGGCTTCAACTTCTAAATCCATGGAAATCGGCCGGGCAGCGGAATCGAACACCGCACCCGGCCCGATTCTTTTGCTGGGTGCGCCCGGCGTGGGCAAGGGTACGCAGGCCAAGGAACTGGTCAAGCTATGGGGGATTCCGCAGATTTCTACCGGCGACCTGCTGCGGGCCAACGTAGCCCAGGGAACGGATCTGGGCCAAGTGGCCAAGGAGATCATGGGGCGGGGTGAACTGGTTCCCGACACTCTGGTTAACGAAATGGTGGCGGTGAGGCTCCTGCAGCCCGATACGGCCCGGGGCTACATTCTGGATGGGTTTCCCCGCACCCTGGGTCAGGCCGACTGGCTCGATGCCCGTCTTGCGGCACAAATCGAATCGTTGCCGGTGGTTGCGGTCAGCATCCAAGTGAACTATAATCAGTTATTGCGCCGGATTACCGGGCGCCGGAATTGTCCTGTCTGCCAGACCATCTATAACGTCTACATGAATCCGCCGAAGCAGGATGGATTCTGCGATATAGAGGGCGCAGCTCTCGTCCAGCGAGCCGATGACACGGAAGAGGTTTTCAAGGAGCGCATGCGCGCTTACGAGGCCCTCACCGCGCCTGTTGTCGAGCACTATCGGGCATTGGGGCGATTCGCGGAAGTGGATGGTGATCGGCCAATTCCGGCGATTGCTGCAGGAATTGTTGCCGCTGTCGAACGGTTACGCCAACAAGGGTAGCCAGACAGCGGGTTTGTGCGTGAGAAGTAGGAAGCAGATTTGAGGGATCAGGGGGCGATTTCGTCTCCATCGAGAAGCAAGGGTGACTGATCGCTGAAACTTGAATCCTGAAGGCTGAGGCTACGTGGCCGTTGTACTGAAATCTTCGCAAGAGATCGAAAAGATGCGCCGCGCGGGCAAGGTGGTTCGCGAGGTGCTGGAACTGGTGCGCAGCAAGGTAAAGCCCGGCGCCACGACTTTCGATCTGGAGAAAGCCGCCGAAGCGCGGGTGCGCGAGCTCGGATTGAAGGCAGCATTCAAGGGCTATCACGGGTATCCGTGCGTGCTGTGCACGTCAGTCAACAGCGAGGTGGTACACGGCATACCCTCGCCGAAGCGCACTCTGAAAGAGGGCGACATTGTTTCGGTGGACTTTGGCGTGGTGGTCGACGGGTATTACGGCGATGCGGCAATCACGGTTCCGGTGGGCAAGATCGACGAGAAGGCGGAGCGGCTGCTGAAAGCCACGGAGGAGTCGCTGAAGGCAGGCATTGCGGCAGTTCGTCCTGGAGCAACTCTTGGCGATGTGGGAGCCGCGGTGCAGGGAGTGGTTGAGGGCCAGGGATTTTCGGTGGTTCGCGATTTTGTAGGTCACGGTATCGGGGCGGCCATGCATGAAGATCCGCAGGTGCCCAACTTTGGTGAAGCGGGCCAGGGCATGAAGTTGAAGGCGGGCATGGTGATCGCTATCGAGCCGATGGTGAATGCGGGCAGGCCCGATGTGCGCGTACTGGATGACGGTTGGACGGCCGTAGCCAGCGATGGAAGCATGAGTGCTCATTTTGAGCACACGGTGGCGGTTACGCCGACCGGCGCAATGATTTTGACCGAATAGAACGATTCGGCGCAAAAGGCCGGAAGTGCGGGAACGCAACCCGGCAGAATTGGATGTCGATTGTCGAAAGAAGATGCGATTGAGGTAATGGCGACGGTCCTTGAGACGTTGCCGAACGCCATGTTTAAGGTAAAGCTCGAGAACAACCATGAGGTGCTGGCTCATGTCTCGGGCCGGATGCGCAAGAATTTCATCCGGATTTTGCCGGGCGATCGCGTGGCCGTGGAGTTGAGCCCATACGACCTGAATCGCGGACGGATTGTGTACAGGTACAAGTAAAACAGCCGGCAGCTCGTAGCCGGTAGCCAGTTGCTCAATTTTGAAAGCTATTGGCTACGAGCTGCAGGCTTCAGGCTTGCACGATGATTCAGCGCTAGCAGGTTAAGCGCACAGAAGGGCAACACGAACAATGAAGGTCAGGGCATCAGTCAAGAAGATTTGTGTTAAGTGCAAGGTGATAACCCGCGGGGGCGTAGTACGCGTGATCTGCGAGAATCCCAAGCACAAGCAGCGCCAGGGATAAGCAAGACCTGGCAGGAAGGGAAACTTCCAAGCGAGGGACGAAGGGACATAGGGACTGGGGACTCGTTGAGGTGGCAAGTTTTGCACGAACAAACTGAGCCCTGGACCCTGATCCCCTGCAAGAGGCGAGTTAGCTTGAGTCAAGGCTTGCGATGAACCTCGGAAGTATTTCCCATTAACCCGTGCGAACCGGTTGAGGCCGGGGGCACACAACCAGAAACAAAGGAATCCAAATGGCACGTATTGCTGGCGTCGATCTGCCTCGCAACAAGCAGGCCAGAATCGCGCTCACTTACATCTTCGGGATCGGCCAGCCGCGCGCCCTCAAGATTCTGGATAAGGCGAACGTTGATGCGTTCAAGAAGATCCAGGATCTGGGCGAAGAAGAGGTTAACCGCATCCGCCAGGTAATTGAGGACGAAGGGGACGTCGAAGGCGATCTGCGCAAGGACGTCTCGATGCACATCAAGCGCCTCATCGACATCCAGAGCTACCGCGGCCTGCGCCACCGGAAGTCACTGCCGGTTCGCGGTCAGCGCACTCACACCAATGCTCGCACTCGCAAGGGCCCGCGTAAGGGCACGATTGCCGGCAAGAAGAAAGCGACGGCGAAGACCTAATGGCGAAACCGGAACAGAAGGCCGAGACCGGCAAAAAGGGAAAGACGAAAAAATTCAAAAAGCGCGAGCGCAAGAATGTGCCGTTTGGCATTGCGTACATTCAGGCCTCGTTCAACAACACCATCGTCACCATCACCGACCAGATGGGCAACACGCTGAGTTGGAAGAGTTCGGGCTCGCTGGGATTCCGCGGTTCGCGCAAGGGGACGCCCTTCGCGGCGCAGCAGGCGGCGTCGAATGCAGCGGGCATGGCTCGCGATCACGGCGTGCGCGCGGTGGAAGTGCGCGTCGCCGGTCCGGGTTCGGGCCGCGAGTCGGCCATTCGCGCGCTGGCTGCCGCCGGCATTGAAGTCAAGTCCATTCGCGACGTGACGCCGGTGCCGCACAATGGCTGCCGGCCGCCGAAGAGACGTAGAGTTTAGGCGCCAGGGACCAGGCAATAGGAATCAGGCAACATGAACCTACTGCCTGTCGCCTAATGCCACAAACCGGGCCGGGAAGAAGTCCACCGAGGATGTAAACCGGCCGACATCCGAAGTCAGGAGAAGAAATGGCACGTTATACGGGAGCAGTCTGCCGCCTTTGCCGACGCGAAGGCACGAAATTATTTTTGAAGGGCACCAAGTGCACGTCGGACCGTTGTCCCATTGAGAAGCGCAACTTTCCGCCGGGACAGCATGGCAAAGACCGCAAAGCGAAGATCGTGGGTTACGGCCTGCAATTGCATGAGAAGCAGAAGGCCAAGCGCATGTATTTTACGCTCGAGGGGCAGTTCCGCGAGTACTACGAGAAGGCCAACCGCGCCCAGGGCGTAACCGGCGAGTTGCTGATTCAGCAACTGGAGCGGCGTTTGGATAACGTTGCTTACCGGCTTGGTTTCGCGATCTCGCGCCGCCAGGCTCGCCAGGTAGTACGCCACGGGCACGTTACGGTCAATGGCCGCAAGGTAAACATACCTTCGTACCAGGTGAACGTTGGCGACGAAATCGCGGTTCGCGACTCCGCCAAAAAGTTGGTGATTGTGGAGCAGGGGGTGCAGCTTGCACAGCAGAATCCAGTGCCCACATGGCTTGAAGCGAATTTTGAAAGCCTGTCCGGGCGCGTTCTGCATCTGCCCAAGCGCGCGGACGTTAACCTGCCGATCAACGAACAGCTGATCGTGGAGTTGTACAGCAAGTAAGGCAGCCGCTAGCTGCTAGCCACTAGCTTTTAGCTCATCTTGCAGAAACTCAGTTTGCGGGTTCTTCCGTGATGAGCTAGAGGCTAGAAGCTAATAGCTGGAAGCTGTATTTCAACCAAAGGAGAACTTGCGCGGCCGCCGCAAAATGCATCGCGACGTACATGCCGCGCGGGAAACGAGAGACGAATATGCTGTGGAGAGGATTCCAGAAACCGAAGCGCCTTGCGGTCGAAGCGGAGACGCTTACTGACAACTACGGAAAGTTCAGCGCCCAGCCCTTTGAACGGGGTTTTGGCACAACCATCGGCAACGCCCTGCGGCGCACGCTGCTCAGCTCAATTGAAGGCGCGGCCGTTACTGCAGTTCGCATTGAAGGCGTACTGCACGAGTTCCAATCGATCACCGGCGTGGTGGAAGACGCCACTGACATCATCCTCAACCTCAAGCAGATCCCCTTTAAGCTACAGGGCGATGGCCCCAAGGCGTTGTACCTGCGCGCCGACCAGCCTGGCGCAGTGACCAGCGGCATGATCGAAGCCGACGGCGACGTCGAGATCCTCGACAAGAACGTTTACATTGCCACTCTCTCGGAGGGCGGCAAGCTCGACATGGAGATGCGCCTCAAGCGCGGCCGTGGATATGTCTCGGCCGACAAGAATTTTGATGCCGACCTGGGACTTGGTTTCATTCCCGTCGATTCAGTGCATTCGCCGGTGCGCCGCGTGAATTATGTGGTTGACGCAGCCCGCCTGGGTCAGATCACCGACTTCGACAAGCTGACAATCGAGGTGTGGACCAACGGCGCTGTGCTGCCTGCGGATGCCATTGGCCTGGCCGCCAAGCTGCTCAAGGACCACATGAACATCTTCATCAATTTCGAAGAGGAGATCGAGGCGGAGGCGCGTGGCGAGGAAGGCCGCATTCTGCTGCGCAACGACAACCTCAATCGGAGCGTGGAAGAGCTGGAGCTTTCGGTACGCAGTTACAATTGCCTGAAGAATGCCAATATTCAGACCATTGGCGAGCTGGTGCAGAAGACTGAAGCCGAGATGCTGAAGACCAAGAACTTTGGCCGCAAGAGCCTGAATGAGATCAAGGAAATTCTCGCGCAGATGGGCTTGTCGCTCGGCATGAAGATCGACGAGCAGGGCAATGCGGTACCCGGCCCGACCAGTATTCCGCCGCAAACGGCGCTGGCCGCAGGCTACAGCCGTTTCGACGAGGAAGACGAACCTTTGGATTCAGTGGATTTGCAACTGCCTACTGAGACGGAGAATTTCTAAAGACAGAGAACAGAGATCAGGCTTCAGGGATCAGGGAAAGCTCGCTAGCCTATCCCCAACCGTTTACTGATCCCTGAAACCTGACACCTGACACCTGGAAAGAGAGTTTTGTTATGCGTCATCGCAATGCAGGATTCAAACTGGGACGCAACACCAGTCATCGCAACGCGCTCTTGCGCAACCTGGTCACGTCGGTCATTGAAGAAGATCGCGTGGAGACTACGGTGGCCAAGGCAAAGGCCGTTCGTCCACACATCGAGAAAATGATTACCCTGGGAAAGAAAGGCGATCTGCATTCACGCCGCCAGGCACACAGTTTCCTTAGAACCGATGGCGCGGTCAAGCGGTTGTTTGACGTGGTCGCTCCACGTTACGGCGACCGCAACGGCGGCTATCTCAGAATCGTGCGCACCGGCTTTCAGCAGGGCGATGGCGCCGAGAAGGCGTTCATTGAATTACTGGGCGCCGAAAAGCAGCTTGAAGTAAAGCGCCAGAAACGCGCCGACATGAAAGCGAAGAAACGCGCCGAACTCGAGAAGCAGCTTGAGGAACAAAAGAAGGAAGCAGAAGAAGCCCAGGGCGGCGAGGGCGGCGAACAGGCTGCGTAGGCTGCACTCGGCCATCCTTTTCCAGTAAAGAACAGCGCGGGTACATCTCTTGAGGGATGTGCCCGCGTTTTTTTGCAGTGCTCGGAATGGCCGGGCGAGCGATCAGATCTTGACGTTCATTTCAGATGCCAGGCCGGAAAGAAAGCCGGTGGCATCTGCCTGCGATCGCAGCACGATTTTATTTCCGGGAAAGCGATCGAGTTCTGCCAGCAACTTGGGCCGATCATCACGACCGAATGTCCAAATGAAGCGAAGGAACTCCGGATCAAGCTTCTCCGGGCACGCCGAGCCCATGTCGGGGCGCGTACGTCCCCATCCCATCACAGACCGCTTCGCGGCCCGTCCGAGGCAGAGCCATCGCGGAAAATCGAGCAGAATCGCCGTGTCGGCTCGTTCAAGACGCAGCGCAATGGTCCGGCCATAGTTTCCGTCAATGATCCAGGCGTCTTTGCTAAGTTCGGCTGTGAGATCTTCCCGGAATTCTTCTTCGGATGCCTCGACCCAATTGGGGCGCCAGAATAGCCGGTCGAGATGAACCAATGGAAGGCCGGTCACCAATGCGAGCTTTCCCGCCAGCGTCGACTTGCCGGATGCGGGACAGCCGAGAACGAGGACGCGTCTCACATGGCACCTAGGGTCGAGTCGAGCATTCGGGAGTAGTTTAGAGCATCTTCATAGCTACTGTATCCGATCGCCGAAGTATCGAAAAAAGTGGTTCCAAATTCCCCGCCCCGCGACATAGGCCTTGAACAACTTTAAGCACAAGTGGTCTGAGTAAGCTCGCGGCATTGGTTCTGCCGCGGACTCATCACCACTTCACAATACCCCCGATTCTCCTCCTCGGATATACCTATCAAGGAGCTGTTCCAGTCACCGAACGGATGCGATGAAGATGTTGTAATGGCGAACGTGGATCGTCGAGCGGGCTGTGAGAATTTTCTAAAAACAGCCTAGTTACTGGAAGGCACTGCTTAGTGCCTTTGGGTCGAAGCCCGACACAAACTGCTGAGCTTCAAAAGAAAGCTGATTGTAATCGGCCGACTTTGGCGCGTCAGAGCGAAGCTTATTGATACGAATCATGATGGTGACGAGGTGGTCTGCTGTCGTTATCATGTCGCTGACTTGCGGTTGCAATAAGTCGAGTTTGAGCCGATCGAGCAGACCGATGCTCCGAAACTGAGTACACGATCTCGACGTGCAATAGGCAGTAACGACGATGCTGTCTGTTACGCCATCCCTGTAAAACCCGGTGCCGAACAGGGTGGATTTGCCGCCGGCAGTAATGAACGACTGGTTGGTGAGCGTATCGGGCTGCAGGCCGCGCGCCAGCCAACACCAGTTAAAGTCGTGGAGATGCGAAAGCGGCGCCACCCAGACGCCAAGAATCACCTCGTCGAATCCAGGCGCCGAGTACGCGCCATCCTCTTCAACGATCGTTCCTCCGATTTGTTCGTACCATGTGCGAGTGAGCACAAAGTTGCCGATTTGTTTGGGCATACGCGCAGCGAGGGACTCAGGCACGAGCGGAGTGGCAGGCTTGTAGCGGAGGGCGGAAGAGGGCATGGAAATAGTGGCCACAACTACCGCGGCAAAGGCCGCGCATTTGAGGGCAATCGTTTGAACGCGAGGCGACGGTCGATTGTGAGAGATCTCGATTTCTTTTGACACCGGTGTTACTTGTCTGCGGAGGGCAAGCCAGAGAAAGAGAACTGTTGCAGTCAGGAAGAGACAGGATCCGATGGCATAGTCAGCTTGCTTTGCGAGAGCCTCGAGTGCGGGATGGCCGATCGCGACCCGGTAGTAAAGAACGAGTAGACAAAGGCGCAGAAAGTTGAAGAGATAGCCGAGGAGCACCGCGCCGCCAACATAAGCCAGCCAGCGACGCCAGGAGACACGCTTAATGTAGCCGAGAACGAGCGCCACATAGCCCAAGGTTATGGCTCCGCGGATACCGTCACAGCCGGGCGCGATAAACATGCCGAAATCCGGTGAAAACATAAGGCGAAGTTGCGGCGTGGTTGGAGCAAAGTGAATAAGGGTGGCAAATGCTCGCGCAACGGTGGCGGAGACGTTTTGCAGAGGGATATCGACTACATCTGAAAACCATTCGGGAACTGGCTTGCAAAAAAGAAGCAGACCGAGTGGAAACCATGCTTTGCGCCACAGACGCGGGCCCGCAAACAGCAAGACGACTCCGCTGGCGTAAGCGTAAATCGGTATCGATATTGGAACAAACGGGATGTAGGCCCTTCCCAATACAGTGAAGAACAGTGCATTCTGACGCAGCAGGGTGGCACAGAAAGCAAGCACGATCAATAAAAGACCCCACCAGGTTCCGCGGAGTTCCCAACCAATCTGGCGCCAAATGCGAACCGTGAGAATGATACTCACCGGCGGGATCAACATGCCGATTGAGCGCAGTGGATCGGTAGTCCAGATTGTCCAAAGGAGCGAGAGATCTGCGAAGATACCCAGGCAGCCAGCGACTGCCAGTGCCAGGATGGCGCACCACAACCAGGGACCGATCTTTGAAGTGAGGACGCCCGCGAGCAGCTCTTGTGGCTCAGTACCTTCAGGGGCGACTTCAACGTTATCCGCCATCGAACTGCACGTCCCTTCGTGGGCTTTGGCTCTCAGCGAATTGAGCCCTTCTGCCATTGGCCCCATTCTCGTATTTCGAGGCACTGCGTCACTTCGTCGAAACTTACATCAATAATAACCGGATTCCGGTCGATCTTCAGAGATTGGGACTGCATTGCCTCAGAGGGTGAGGACAAACTTCACTCCCGCAACTCCGCTGTCCGGCGTAGCTATTGTCTTTTCGGAGGGAACCAAGTTACCTGAAACGTGGCCGTGGTGTCGTTCTGCAGGCCCGGCTGGTAGATCGGTGCTTTCCAGAACTCGAATTGAAGCCACCCGCGCAGCTCAAAATTCCTTCGCACGCGCTTGACGACCTGAACTGCAAAATTATTCTGCGTCGTGCCTCCGGGAATGAACGCGCTGGAGACCTTTGCATTCCTGTACTGGAATTGTACCTCTTCCTGAGGTGAAACATGATAAGTGAGCCAAGCCTGCCCACCCTTCCCCTGGCGCCCGACCCAGTCACCAACGAGAAACCCATTGTTTGTGGGGCCCTGGCGCTGAATAGTTTCCCAGTATAGAAACTGGCCATGGTTGATTGGAGTGCGGGAAACGTCGCTGTGACTCGCCGGTTCGGTGTTGGCTGCTTCCAGGCGAAGATCAAGATGTTGCAGCCCGGGGAATCGCGCGAGATAAATTCCGGGACGGTATCCGGCACGTCGCGGTGCGCTGACTGGGCTGACGTCGTCGTGCACAAGGCCATCGGAATAGAGAGTGACCCAGTGGCTCAAAAACGGAAGTCGCCACGTGAAGTCGAAGGTGCCCACTCGGTATCCGGGGTCGTCCTTTCCATTTTTTTCACTGCCAGAGACGTTTTGAAAACTGAAGAAGCTGTGGAGGAAAGTGTGGATTGTGATCGGCTCATGCCCTTTGCCGCCCCATACCGTGAGGCGGTCGAAACCGAATTCGAGGTCTCGTATGGGTTTGAAGCTAATTCTTTCAAGATGCACCCATGGGTCGCCGGGGTTAATGACGTTCGCGGGATTATTGGGGTCGGTGTTGGGTACCAGTGTATGGCCGTGCAGTGCGCCCACAAAGAAGTCGTAGCGAAACGGCCCGGTGATTCGCGAAAGTCCCGGAACTCGGAACGGCTCAATCTTGTTGATCTGAAATTCGTAAATATTCTCAGCGTTGTTGCTCCAGAGCATCGACGCGCCTTTGCCCGGGCCCAGCCAGTGATCATTTTTGCCAAACGAAATCTCGTGTCCAAGAAGGTGATAGGAGAGCGTCGCCTGTAGAACGCGGACCCTGTCCGTCGCGGAGATCGGCCCGGCGGGGATGGTGGCAAAAGTCAAGTCCGGATTATAGGGGATTCCGTCGACGTTGCTGGAGAGATTAGCGGCCAGCGTTGCCGAATATCCAGTCGCCGACGGCGCGTGTTGTGTCTCGCCCCGAAAGTAGAGGGAGAATCTCCCCGCCTCAGCACGTGCGCTGAAGCCAGTGTAGTTATCAAATCCTCCTTCGTACGGCCGCCCATAGTCGTTTACGATCGACTGGCCCAGGTGAAAACTGTCGCGCAGCGGTATCCCGCTTGTGCCTCGCATCACGGTGTAGATGCTCTCCAATTCGACTCGCGCCCGCGCTCCACTTTGGCTGCGATCGATTTCCGGTCGAAACTCATTTACGAGGGCCAAGTAAATTGAGCGCGCTTCGATGTTGCTGGTATCCGACTCAATGCTGTCGGCGCTTCGTTCGAGCATGTGCGCGATGCTTGTACGGGTCCATGGCCGGAGTCCGAGGAATGCTGTGTCAACATAGCCGAGAGCATGGAGCCGATCGAGCGCCGGGTAGACCCAATTGTCGAGCGGAACATAAGTCGAGCTTTGTGTATCCAAGCTCGCCATGGACGCATCCAATTGCGCATCCTCAGGAAGGGGCATTGGCACGGCATTGCGGCCCTGGCTGGCGCAAAGCACCGCCGCCGAGCAAAGAACTGCCTCCACTGAAATCATGCGAATCGAGAATCGAACGCGTCCATTCAGTGCAGAACGAATGCTATATCGCCTCGTCAATCCCAACCTCGACACGTCAATCAACGCCTTCAAATTGATCGAGTGAAGTAACGAGCGCAAAGCCATGGTGACCAATCGCTCCATACAAATCTATGTTCTTTTTCCGTCGCCGACCCATAGGCAGCCTAAAGGCGGAACGCCGAAGCAATCGCTACAATTTGAGAATACGCGAGGATCGTCAACCGTTCAGCAAATCGCCATACTTCTCTGCGATCGTGCTCCACCGATATCGACGGATAGCGATCTCTTTCATCGTTTTCCTTTGGCTCTCCCACTCAGAGGGAGACACGCGATTTAGCAGAATTGCGAGTTCTGAAGCATCCTTGAAATATTGAGCAGACCCCTCGGTCGTGGCTCGATTGTAGACGACATCGAAGGCCGCAATGGGAAGCGCAAGGTGCATCGCCTCAACTAAGCTTGGGTTCGTACCGCCGGCCGAATGGCCGTGGATATAAATGGAACAATGACCGCGCAGCACGTTCAACTCTTCAGGATCATAGATCGCATCCAGAAGATGCAAGTTGCGGTGATTCGCGAAACGTGCCTTTATTGCCCGCCCGAAATTGCTGCTGCTCCAGTTGCCCACCATCACAAGTATCTGATTGTCGACTTTTTCGAATGCCTCGAGAATCATCTCAATATTATTGTCGGGCTGAATCCGGGCCACTGAAAAAGCATAAGGCGCATTGAGAAACGGATAGCGCAGCAGCCATTCTTCAGTTAGTGGCGGCAGGCTGACCTGATCGCCACCATACTCAATCAAAGCACTCCCACGCTGATACTCTTGGGCAAGGTAGGTTGCGATCCCTTCATTATCTGCAATCAACACTTGGGCCGATCTCACAGCTATTGCCTCAGAAAGTTTGAGAAAACGGCTTGCCCATCGTCCCCATTTCGACCTTTGCCAATCGAGCCCTCCGATGTTGAGAACAATTCTCTTGCCGAGCAGCCGCATCATCGGCAGAAAAAGCCCGCCAGACACCCCCAATAGCAGTATCGTATCCGCATGGAGCACGCTGTCCGCGAGAGATACAAGATCAAATACGATGCTTTGCGCACCGTTGGCGCGGAAAGGGATGTATTTCAGACGCGCAGACAAATAGGATTCTGGTCGTGAGACGTACTCCGGCCCGCTGCAGTAGACCATGAAATCAGTTTTCTTGCCGAGATAGAACACCAGAAAATGCGCCAATGTCTCGAAGCCGCCATAGCACGGGGGCAACCCCATTGTGCCTACGATGGCTACTCTGTGCGCAGACCTCACGCAAACTCTCCGACCAAGTCTTTCGTAGCCTGCATGTGAGCTCGTGAGGACGCCCCGAAAACGATTGATCGAATGCCCTGCTGCGTAACATAACGCACCGCTTCCGCAGGCGGAATTGCTCCCGAGGCAAAGATCGACATCGCGGTCATGGGATATCGTTGCGGTTGCCGAAAATGCTTTTCGTAGGTGGCAACATCTGGCGACATCAGGTAGCCAATCTTATTGACAGACCCACAGATAACCGCACGCTCGATTCCGCACGATTCAAGATAGGCAGCAAGCCGCGGAACATTCATGGTCAAAAAGCCGGGAACAGCGTGAAATTTCTTTTCGATATACGCACAGTATTCAATAAAGACTTCGCGGAATCCAAGGCCGAGCAAGAGATCGGTGATAATGTTCTGCAGATAGATCGCCTTGAAGTCTAACTTCCGGTATATCTTCATCTCGACATCAATGAGCATCGTGAGAATGCGGACGAAGTCACCTGTAAGAAGTGAAAACCCTTTTCCAGCGAGGCCGAGGACATCAAAAGCGGACTGGCCGGAAAGAACCGCTTGAATCGCGCCAACGATCCCCTGCTCCGCAACCAAATTGGCGTATTTATGAGGATAGGGAATTGACGGATATAGAACCAGGCCAGGGAATTCGGAACGGTGATCGCGAAAGAAGTCACAGATTTCGCCCGCCTTTTCATTGCTATTCAACATGAAAGCGTGGATTCCAATGCTGTACGCAGTCCTGTAAGCGTCAAACACCCGCGATAGATCGTTAAAGCGTTCGGCGAGCTGCTGGGCTTTCTCCTGCGACATATGGTTAATGCCAAAAAACTGATTATCCCCGAGAATCACCGAATCCAGTTCGACCATTTAGTTCTCCAGGCCGGCATCAGCTAATACCATGTCAATTACTTCCTGCGTCACTGACGCGTCGGAAAACCCAGCCAGATTGGGCTGAGCTGGATCCTGTACCCTTTCAACAAAGTGGAAGAGTTGACGGGTAAACTCATTGCCGCGCACATAGAAAGGAACCTGCGTAAAGCAGTCGGTGATATAGATGGTGTTCCAGCCGATGCTGAAAGGGAGTACGGCGTAATCTAAGTAAAGCTTCAGTTCGTGCTGGTCTGCGAGAAGCTTTCCATGCTCGCCCAGGATCTCGATTTTATTCGTCGGCTTCCTGTAGCTCTGGTCGCTCCAATTTACATAAATGCTACCCCTCAGGCCGTTCTCATAAACGATGTTTGTTCTGACCATATCGTCCGAACTACTTGAATAAATTGGCGTGAGACAACTTCCAGTTACACGAGCAGGCTTGCCAAGCAAATAGACCATCAGGTCTATAGCGTGTGACCCGAACTCATAAAGACAACCGCCGCCCATTTCACGCCGGCCACGCCATCCGGCGCCGCTGGACGGCCGTGTGACGGTTCGCCCGAACATGTCGGAACGAAAGCTAATGAGACGTCCGAGCACTCCTGCTTCGAGGATTTGTTTCGCTCTTATGAAGACATCGTTGAAGCGATTGACATATCCAACCTGGTAGGTGCCGCGCTTTTCGCGGCTGCGCTCCGTCAAGCGGCGCGCCTCTTCTGCGCCCAGCGTGAATGGCTTTTCCACGAAAACAGAAAGGCCCGCGTCGAGAGATGCGTCGATCATGGATGCGTGCAGATGAGGTGGGGTCGCGATAAGCACGAAGTCCAATTCAGCATCCTGAAGCATTGTGCGGAAGTCGTCGAACAGGCGGATGTCGGGCCGGAACTTTCGAAGCACCCTGCTCATCAATGGTGAATCGTCGGCGACCGCCGTTACCTGCACTGCAGGATGACCGCCTAAAATGGCCAGATGCGTGATGCCCATCCGTCCCGCGCCGATGACCCCGGCTCTCAATGTTCCAGAAATGTCCGGGTTGTGTGCAGGCGATGCACTCGGGATTTGCGCAATCATTTTATTTTCATCATAGCATTTTCCGAATGATTCCCTTGCGTCCAAGATGCCGATGACACGGTGGGCCATAAAGGTACAAAACCAATCGCAGCCGCTGATCGGCCTTCACATGGCTGGGCAGTCGAGCAGTGTTCTCAAATCACTTGTCTCGTCGCAAAACTAGCCCTTTTGGGCAACGATCACAATCTGCGTGCCGCCAAGATATCCAAGCTTTCTTGACCAGAATAGCCAGGCTTCAGCGTCGGAAAACCCGATTTCCTTTAGCTGCGGGAGAACATCCCATGCAAAGTAACGGAAGCAAAGAGTTCCCTTTGCCGCATCAATCATATTGCCGCCGTGATATTCCGGTTCCATCAGATGCGATATGCTTCCGTCGGACTGCATAACAGCTCTGATGAGCGTTTTAGATAAGTTCGGGCTAAATGGCGCAGTAAACAGAAGCTTTCCCTGCGGTCTCAGGCACCGAAATATCTCAGAGAAGCATGCGTCAACTGATGGAACATGCTCCAATACGTCAAAACTCAGAACAAAGTCAAACATTTCGGACGGCCAAGTCAGAGCACCCAGGTCTTCGTTCCGGATTCCACGCGGAGATGACCCGAAGGGCCCACTACCCGGGATGTACTCGCTCCCCGAAATGGCATAACCCCGGCCCTTTAACCAACGGTAGGCTGCTCCAAATTGTTCCGTGATGTAGATAGGCTGAGTGCTAAGCGGATGAAACTCCTGAATAAATAGCTGAAGAGCAGCTCGGAGTCTGTTCTTCAGCCCGCAGCGTACACAAAACAGATGCTCGCGGAAGTTTGGAATCGATCGTCCATCAGATGAGCGAATCGAATAATCAAAATTAGTTTTGAACGTCGTATCACAGCCGCACAGTGCGCAGGTTCCAGAAATTGAGAAGGATTTATGCTGCAGCGGTGAAAGATCAGATTCCACCCGCTCCTGATCGTGCAATTCTTCAACACGGTCCTGCGAAAACTGCTGGAAGTCCTCGTACGTTCTCAGTCGTGAGAAGGTCAGCCGAGTCTCTTCAGAAAATACGGGAACGCGCCCTTTGGCTGGATGACGACTGCGTTGAAGAAGTACTTCCCTGTATAGGAACCAGGCAGGTCGCGCCAAGAACGGAGAAGACTTGATTTTCTGCTTCAACGTCATCATGCACCCCACGCGCAGTAGTTTGTTGGTCCAAAATAAAAATGTTCCCGTATATCCCCGTGAATCCGGCCAGTACTCCAGTCAGAAACGAACTCCATATGAACCATTTCGCTCACAACACAGGGAGCCATATTGAATGTATTTCGTTAGTAAGATGGTTTCGCATTCCGCGAAAGCAGATTTTGATAAAGCTGGAAGGTGTTGGAACCGATCTGGCTCCAGTCGTGTTGCTCTCGAACATACTCGAGCGCTTGTAAGCCAATCACTGCGCGTTCCCGGTCGTTGCGAAGCGCTCGAACGATGGCCTTGGCGAGCGAGTCCTTTACGGCGAGAGAGAAGACATATCCATTCACGCCATCTGTAACAATCTCTGTCATTCCGGGCAAATCCGAGACTACGACTGCCTTTCCATAGGTCATCGCCATCATGAGCACCCCGCTTTGATAGATACGCCGGTACGGGAGCGCAACAATGTCTGCGACCGCGTAGTAAGTTGCCACATCACTGTCGGGGATAAAATCAATGTGCAATCGGCATTGCGCTCTCACGCCCAAAGAGTCGATGAGCGAGTCGTAACGCGCGAAGTCGGTCTTCCAGGGACGACCTGCAATCAGAAGTACCACTTCAGGAACCTCGCGCGCTACTTCAGGGAGTGCTTCAATAAGAAGGTCCAGGCCTTTAACGTCCTTGATCTGGCCAAAAAACAGCATTACTTTTGCATCCGGCACAATACCGAATTTCTGCCTTGCCTCAGATTTCGGAGGCATCTCTTGCATGCTGTCGAGATAATGGCCATGGACAATGACACTTATCTTGCTCGCCGGCAAGCCCAGGATCTCCAACTCCCTCATTGATACCTTGTTATGGACGATCACTTTGTCAGCGAAACGGTAGACCCAGCCTGTCACTTTCCTCTTCCAGTTGACAGGGCCCGCTAAAGAACTTACGTCGTGCACTGTAAGCACGACTTTCCTGCGCAAGAGTTTCGCAAGCGCGATGACGACGATTTCCGGAATCAAATCGTTGAAAACCTGGTAGTGGCAGATTGCTTCGCGCATTCTGGCAGCGTTTATCAATGCAGTAAGGGACCCTTGAATGTACCTCAACATTCGTATCCAACGGTTTCCTTTTCCATAGACGCGGCGATAACAGGGATAGAAGCTCAGTCCAGGAATCATTGGGTCTGCTGTTTCATCGCAAGTGTACAGGCTGGCCCGGCACCCCGCGGCCAGCAATCCGCGGGCCAAGCCGAAGTCGTAATAGTGTGCACCGGCGTGCCCGCCGACGGGTTCAATCAAGGCGGCGGATACTGTGCGCTCTTCAATCTTGTCTCTAACAGGGAGCCCCATTCAGTTCCTCTTCGTGCGAAGCCGATGCTTGACTCTATTCACCTCATCCAGCCCGAGAAGCGCATCATAGCGGTGCTTCAGGCGATACTGAAGTTTATACATCCTGTCCGAATGCCGATGATGACCGAGCGACATTGCGGGATGGCCTTGTTCGCCAAAAGCCGGCAATTCCTCGGAACATAGCCAGGACAGCATCGACCCGTCCCCGCAGCAGCAAAGGAATAGCTCGACGGATGAGGAACAGAGGGAAAGAAACCGCGACAATTATTCGCTGCTTGCCATGCGCATGCAAATCGGCGTTGAGCAGCCTGTTTCGAATCACGTGATAAGCATAGAAAGTCAGATTGGCGCCGTGCGCTGACCAGAAATCCCTCCGTTCATTGGATGAATCTCGGCTGCTTCCCTGGACTCTATGCAAAACCAGGGAATGAGGTATGTATCGGATTCGAATACCGCTCTCGCTGGCTCGCAGGCAGAGTTCAACATCCTCCTCGTACATGAAGAATCGGGGATCGAACCCTCGGAGCTCTTTTAGAACCGAACGGCGCACAAAGAGCGCGCAGCCGCTTGCAAAGGTCACATCGCGCTCGGTCATCGCCAGTTGTGCTTGTGCGCTCTGATTGAATCCGGGAGCGACAGCGCCTGAGCGCCACCAGTCGACCTCGCCTCCTCCATACCAGAGCTTTTCCGGTTCGTCGAGATATGCGATGCGCGGCGTCATAATACCCACCTCTAGATTAGCGGCCATTGCCGCCTCCAGACGTTCAATCGTCGCAGGGAACACGATGGCGTCGTTATTGAAGAGAAAAATGAACTCACAGGAGGTGTGAGCAAACGCCCAATCGATTCCCAGATTATTGCCGCACCCAAACCCCACGTTATCGCTCGCACGAATCAGCGTTAGGCCCGGCGCAAACCGAAGCGCAGCCTCCAAATCAGGATCGTCTGGAGTCGTATCCACCACTACGATTTCGACGGGAACTGTTGCGGCAAGGAGCGACTTCACGCACGCCGCGGTGTCACTGGCTCCCCGATAATTGACAGTGATCACGCAGGTTTTGGTCATGAGGCCGCAAGGCTGTCCTTTCCCACCTGAGGCGAGAGAGATATTGCGCTCTTGACCGCGAATTGATCTTCCAGAACGCGGAAGGCCCAAAGTGACAGAAAGCAACCTGGAGCATCGGCGTAACCGAGCATCTCAATGTTCCTAGAAGCCGGCCACAATGCCATCATTAATGCAGGCGTTACGAGCAAAAGCGCGCTTGCTAAGCCGGCCAGCAGAAAGAAGCGAGGAAGGGTCAATCGAACAAAGAATCCCATGCAGGCTGTGACCAGGGCCGACGCAATCAGCAGTATGAACATCGGGTGCTGGAGCCATTGCGGAAGAAAGGCAAGATGATCTGTCACATGGAACGGTGCAAAGTGCGGCGGATCGTAGAGATAGAACGGCGCTGTGACCGCAATCGTAACTGAAAATGGTAAAGCAACCCTTTTCAATGCGGACACGAAGCCGATTCGCTGCGTCAGATAGGCCACTAGCAGTGGTCCAAGCACAAGCAGATAGGTTGGGCGTGAGCTGAATGCCACACCCAAAAGTATCCCGCTCGCGATGAATTTCCATCTTGAAGCATCCTCAATTGCACCGAAAAATAAGAACACGCCGACGCAAATATACATCCAAGTGAGAGGGTAATCAGCCCCGTCGACAAGATTGACCAATGTATGCGCTGTACCAATTACGGTCACGAGCAAGAAAGCGAACGCTGTGGCGCGGAAGCGAAAGTATCGAATTGAAAACCAAGTGAAGATGGCGAGCCAAAAAAGACTCTGCACGCTTTCTCTGCCTGCAATAAGGAATGGGAGCGCCAGCATGAGCGCCCCCGGCATTGGCGATGCTGGACATCCTTCAAAATCGCGTATGTAGTATGGAAAATGGCCATGCAGCAATTGCGTGGACGAAACCAGCAATGCATCGTAACTATCATTTCTGTCGGGCTTTTTCTGCGCCAGGGGAAAGACAACCACGTATAGAACGGCGACCAGGACCCAGAGCGCAACAAACCAGCCCCAGCCCAGTTTCCCATTCTCTCGTCTTGCCAGCACAAATTTAAGGCCGAAGACGACCGCGACGATGAAGATCAAACCAAGGACGATGAAGGCTGGTATTTCGTGCGGCAGGTAAAGAGAAAAGTCCTTCAGGCAGCCTGCTACCCAAAACCCAAAAAGCAGCACGATTAAGCCTATAGTAATCAATATTTGTTTTCGCATTATCACCTTCACCCCTGAGCCCTGCAAAGGGGCACTCGGAATGCTGTCTTAATCCTCATTCAACCCGTGGCCTGGGCCGATGTAGAGCGGTTGATTGGATGAATCAGTAAAACAGATTCAGCACTCTCTTGATGCGAGGTCGTTTCCATATATGATAATCCAACCAAAATCGCAATGAAAGTCAGCGTAATCCAGGGGTCAGACACAAAGATTCCTGTCATCAAGGAGTCTAAGGCGCAAAAGAGCACAAAGGCAGTGGCTGCGTCAGACAGCGGCCTGTGCGTTGACGCAGGAAGCATTCGGGTGGCACGTACAGCAAATCGAAATTGGAACGAGAAAATGAGAAGCCCAATGAGGCCAACGGTGAAAAGCATTCCAAGAATCCCAATGTCGCCTGCGTAAAACGTAATTCCCAGAACGGCTGTTGTTCCTCCTCCCCACTGGCGGCTGATTACACCGTTGCCGAGCAGAGGATGGTCCTGGATATAAGGCAGGGCGGCCATGGTTTCGAAGAGCTTGCCAGTCGCGGAGGTGTCCTGGACCTCAGAGCCGGTGAAGGCAACGACGAAAGCGTCGGCAAATCCTGCGATTCTGGTCGACAGAAACGTGGGACTCACAATGTAAAGGAGGACGAGAGACAGTGCTCCAACTCCGGCAAACTTGACAATCGTCATCAGAAACTGTTTGAAAGATCGCCAGCGATAAAGAAAATAGAGGATCGTGATGGTGAGACTAATGATCGCTCCCCTCCCGTTTGTCTCGCTGAAGACAACGACGAAGAAGATCATCGCGGCGATATAGTACTTGACCCGCCTGCCGCGAAGACCCTTAAGTGTGTAGTAAAGAATCCCAAAGAGCAGAAACGCGCCGTTGAGGAGACTTACGGTGAAGACGGCTCTGCCGTTTGCGTAACGGGCAAATCCGACTCCATAAGAAGTAAAGTCTGCCGGATTCAAGAACAGCATCATGGCAACAAAGAGCAGACAAGTTCCCCATGCACAGGCAACCAAGGCTGACTCAACATCGCGCACGCTCACACGACGAGATCGCATGGCACTGACCAGCAAGATCGGCACGACGATAAGGACGGCGCCTCGCTGTGCCAGCATGCCATAAACCAGGGGCTGCCCGAACTCGCGACTGGCTGTCCAAGCAGGCAGCATCACGTCAACGAGTATGAGCCCAATCATAAACAACTCAAAGGTCAGGAATCGTAAGCCCGTCGCGATCTTCCATACCGGGTACATAGCTGCGAGTGCGAAGAAGCAGAGGACAAACCAGAACTCCTCTACATACTCCATATAGGGGAAGAGTTGGAATGTTCGGAAGGTCATCAGCAAAGTTATTGCGATGAGGGTGCGAAGGGCAAAAGAGCGAGCACTCAGGTGCACATGCACAGATCTTGCGCCGTCCGATTGATTCTGTGTGCTCAAAAGCCTTTCCCCCTGCATCCTTCCATGCTTATTCTCTGTGGCAGCCCTGATCTCCCTAAGATCATCGCACTAAACCGCATGAGGCTGCCAGGCGCAGGGGGTTCCGCTTGTCCGATCGCAGCAACGCAATCTTCAGTTGCGATCCGCGGTGGCCCGCAGGAAAAAGGCAGCCTGATCTCCGGCTTGCCGACGGTTCAGATCTTCAGCCTGGGCTCTAAACCTTCGCAGCTCTTTTCGTGAGAATGCACTCTTTCCACCTCCGCCGAGCAGCGGAACGTCGCGCTGATACAACTCACTCCCATAGAATTGAAATTCGTTTGAGTCAAACAAGATCTGTTCAATGCGAAAACCAGCTGCCGCGGCGGTTAGTTTGAAGCTCTTGGGCGTATGAATGATAAAGTGACGCGGGGCGTCAAGTTGCACCCAATTTCTTCCATAGTGCTCCCAGGCCCATGTGGCAAGAGGGATTCGAACGAGGCACAATCCACCTGCACGCAATTTTCTCCGCGCGCACCGCAAAACCTCTGCATGATTCATCATGTGTTCCAGTGAGTGATGAAACATGATGGTGTCCCAGTCTCCATGCACTTCATCAAACGAGACGTGTTGGACAAAGGGCGTGCCGACCTCCGAATACCGATCGATCCCAATCGCCTCAAAACCAAGTAGTCGAAGAATGCCGACCAACTCTCCGCCGCCGCATCCCACGTCCAGAATTCGTGTTCCTGGTTTGAACTTGCAGGCAATCAGTGAGGAGAATTCGGGTGAGCAGCGGCGCAGCGTCTTCATCAATCGCGGGAAAGTGAAATAAGCGCGATAGTACCAGCGTTTCCATGGCGTAGCATGACGAGAGAAGGTGTAGTAATTGGAGGGATAGTATCCGCTCAAGTCTTCCGGCACGCTCATAATCTGGAGGCAGCCGCACGCACGGCATTCCCAGTAGGCAAACTCCTTGCGAGTGCCAACCATCATTTCACGAAAATGATGTTCTCTGCCGACGCTTTCATAGCAAGCGCTGCATTCCATATGTTCACCCTCTTTGTCCCCTCGTCGGCCACAGGCAGTCAATTGTGGGTATGATCCATAATAAACATTTGGAAGTTATAGCGCTTATCGCGATGCTGTCATTTCTGCTCGCCATTCGCATTGCCAATCCGTAGCTTGAAACGTGTTTGCCTTCAGTGCGAATTCCTTAGGCTGCAGTGGCGCCACATTTCTGTGATCGAAAGGCCCCCTTCGGCAGTATCCAACCGACGTATTAATATCGCCCGACGAGGCAATGAACGGCGCGCAGCAGTTCGTGAAACAGCTTCATGTCTTTTGGGAAACGGCGCTCCAACAAAGACTCTTCCCTTGAATGCCGGCTGGCCCACTCTTCGGCACGAAAGACAAAATTTGCACGGGTGCTCATTTAAGTTTGATCTGCTTTATGCAAAGCATATGGAAGGTGCTATTAGGGAATCTTTTCAAAAACTTCTGCGTTAAGTCGGATACAAATCGCCACCACCAAGTCGGCTTGTACTTCAACAAAGAAAAGTCGCCCCTCAAAGATTTAAGTCCATTGACCCCGATGACCGTGTAACCCCTTGCGATCATTTCGGCGGGGGTCCAGCCGGACTTGTGGGCTTGCCAGGCGTTTCCATCGACTTCTCCTTGAGGGAGAAAACCATTCGGCGTATAAACGATGACCTTCCTCTTTGCAATTCGTTCCATCATTTCCAGCAGTTTCCAGCCATCTTCTTTGGTTAGGTGCTCGATTAGATCTGAAGCTAAGACACATTCGAATGACTCATTGCTTAATCTTTCTCCTATCTCCAGCACCTGTGCGTTCAGATAATCATTGTGAATTCCTTCGGCCTTGCTCTTATCAATGCTTGGCTGATAGGTGTCTACTCCGACTGAATAGAATTTCTTACTGAACCGTCTAATTGGCGATGGGTACCCGCAGCCGACGTCCAAAACAGTCTTTGAGTCACCGATGGCACGTTCTAACTCGCGCTCGTAGCTCGGAAATACTCTTAGGTACATTGTCTTAAGCAGGGTACGCAAATTCATGCTTCGAGATAACTCCTCTTAATGAGCAGCACAGATTGACGCAACGTTCAGAATTCGAGGCTTCTTAGGGGAAAGGTACCGTTTGCATTTAGCCTGAGACTGTGATGTCAATCTTGGACCGAGATGGCATACGTTTGATGAGGCGGTTTAGGGCAAAGCGTTCTTCCGCGGACAAGAGCAGGCGCCATGCGATCGGGCCAAATAGAGCAAGTGCAGAGCCCCCGACTATCAATCGAATCGGCAGCTCGCGGAGCAGAGGTGTGGCCGCAATGACAATCGCGCCCACGACTACACAACTACAAACGGGCCACAAGACACCTTGTGGAGTCCCCATGACTTTGTCTGCGAGCACAAATAGCAGGATCGCATCGGCTGTAACGCGTAGGAGCCAAGCAATTGCTGCGCCGACGATCCCGTAATGCACTGTGAGAAACCACAGGGCCGGGGCGTAAATCGGCAGTTCCAGAAGATGTAGTTTCCCGGTAATGTCTGCGCGGCCGAGCCCTTGAATCATGGCAAAGGGAACATAGGCCATGCTGCTCGTAAAGACTCCAATGCTTAGGATCTGCAGAACCTGCGTGCTATGCATCGCAAATTGACGCCCCAACCATACGCTTAGGAAGTCGTTCGCGAAAACGACCAACAAGAAGCTCAGAGGGAAGAGAATCAACCCCGCGTATTTTGTTGCCCGCCGATAGAGCATCGTTCCGTGCGCCCGATCGGCTACCATCGCCGTGGAAAACGCAGGGAACATGACTCCGACCAAGGCGGTCGGTATGATCCATAATTTGGTGGCGACTTCGTATGGAGTCGCATAGTAGGCAACCGCTGCGATGGACAGTATGCTCCCAATCAGAAAGCGGTCCGCATAGACCATTACTGGACCAACGATGTTCGAAACCGTCATCCACCCACCAAAACTGAAGAGCGGACGCAGCAGCGCTCTTTTAAAAGTAGGTCGATGACGCAGTGCCGGCATCTCGTGCATGGCGAGAGCGATGCACGCAACCAGGAACACCAGCCTTGAGGCTACAAGGGCACCAATGAGAACGGTGAGGTTGTTGGTAAATGGCAACACAGCAATGGGCGCGAGAAAGCTAGCGATTCCCATTGGAATCTTTATGATATTGAGCAAACCAAATCTTTGTCGCGCTTCGAGAATTCCTCTAAATCCTGCTGTGCTGATGACCAATGGCACAGCGGCACTTAGAAGATAGAGCGAATGCAGAGTTTCCTGCTGCAAACCAGGCGGAATTTTGAGGAGGCTGTGGACAAGCAACGGAGAGAACCCAGCCGACACCAGTGCCCCGACAATACCCATGACTGCCATCACACCGTTGGCTGTCCAGATAATGTCCGGTAGTTGGTCGTATTGGCTGGCTCCGAGGCCGCGCGCGACCAAATTGGTCATTGCTCGGCCAAGTCCAAGGTCGAATAAGCTGAAATAACCGACCACCATCCATGCAATGGTGATGATTCCGAAGCGGTCCAACCCAATGTGGTGGATCAACACGGGAATAGCAACCAACGCCACACCCATGGGCGTGGCCTGTCCAAGGAGGTTCCAAATTGTATTGCGAGCCAGCAAGGACCCGGTTGTCAGGCCCTTACCCCCGGTGTCTTCGGCTGATTTCATTACAGCTACAGATCTCTCCTTGGACGCTCTTGCCAACCCAGCCGTCAGTGTTTCTTCTGAAAAATCTCTCGGATATTCCAAAGCTTCATCGAAGGCCGAGACAACTTCAGGACACGCTGGATCGCTTCGCGGTCAATGTACGCTTCAACATCAAGAATTTCTCATCTGCTTCCGGATCTCGCTTCATATAGTCAAATGCGGCTCGCAGCAAGGCAAGGAGAATTCCGAATATCGCCCCGGCTCCCGTAGCGCCGAGCACGATGAGGGTCCGTTTAGGGAAAGACTTTTTGTCGGGAGGGATGGCAGGATCGACGATCTGGATCAACGCACCTTCCTTTGCCTCATCAAGCTTTGCCAGTTCGTACTGGCGGGCCAGGATCTCAAAAATCGTTTCGTAGTACTTCACATCGCGCAATTTGCGAACGTACTCCAATGCCGCCGTGGTCATCTGGCCCTTGGGGACGATGATGCCACCCGCAATGTCGGCATTCCCCCCCAACTTTGCCAATTGCGTGCGCAAGCTGTCCAACTCCTGCTGGGCTTCAATGAGCTGCGCGTTTTCGCCCGTGGCATAAGTTTGCATGGCCTGGATCTGAACTTCTTTGGCGACGATTTGCGCGCGCAGAGCGGCGGCAGACTCGATAAGTGCGCGCGCCTGGTTGTCCAATTGAATTACGCCAGTTTTCTGTTCTGTTGCCTTGAGGGCCTCTTCGGAGTCGGCGAGGTTTTGGTTCGCCTGCTTGAGCTGCTGCTCGAAAAAGAGGCGCCTCTGCCCGGCCTCAGTGATCGCCAGGTGTTGGGAGAGATCTCGATACTGCTCGACATAGCCGTTCGCCAATTCGGCAGCACGTTTTGGATCGCGATCCTGGACAGAGATGTGGATCAATCCGTCCTTGCCGCTGCCATCCACGCTCGCGTAATTCTCGAATTCCCTGCGCGTATCGGAAAGATACTTCTGGTGATACTCCTGCATCAAACCGAAGCGGCTGATCATTGAGTCTTCAACCGTTTGGCTTCTGAACATGGCTACGAACATGTCGTTGGGGTTTTTCAGCAGACTGCTTCCCCCACCGGCCATCGCGATCATCCCGCCTACCGCACCGAGCTGCGATGCCAGTTGCGCGCTGAGCGATGAGTTTTGCTGTGGCGGCAGCAGGGTCACCGTTGCCGTGTAACGCACGGGAAGAAGCAGGGACACGATAATGGCAAGAATCGCGAAGCTCGCCGTCACCCAGAAAATCAGCCGCTTGCGCTTGGCCAGCGCGATCAGAAGATCAAGAAGCGAGATCTCATCGTTCTCGCGCGTATTTCGCCCTGATGAGGGTTGAACGGGTGGAGGTCCAACGGCCTCTTTGGGATCAGAAACTGAAGTTTGCGTGGCCATCGTTTTCTGCCGGATGATCGATCTGGGCGTGATGCTGACTTTATTCTACAAGAGATCGAATGATTTACTGGTTATAGCGGCGCCGGAATCGGTCCCAAGAGTGTTCACCAATTGGAGTCTGAAACGCCTGCGCGGTCCATCGTCCATCGCCGGGCGCGTTGGCTCTGCGGTGTTTCTGAGACTTTCCTATCGAATTACGTTGACCGCCGCCGCACCCAAGGCAAGTTGCGAGAACGTCTGCGACCAGCTCATTAAGCCATAAAGTGCTGACAACTTTGGAAGTTTTTCAGGGACAATGACCGTGTCGCCCGGATAGACGAGCAGGCCGTCGAATTCATTGCCCCATAGTCCACTCTTGCTTTCGCGACTAACCACTTCTCCGTCAGCGCGGATGATAAACTCACGCCGGCGGTCAGCGTCTTTCGTAGGACCGCCTGCCAATCGCAGGTACGTGCCGATGCGCCCGCGTTTTTCGAATAAAAAGGAATTCTGGTCGTAGACTGCCCCAACCACATTAATGGTTGCCGGAACGTGCGGGACAACGAAGCGGTCACCGTCCTCGAGGGTAATATCCGGCAGGCTGTCCGCCCCAACGCTATCATGCCGTATGGGGAGCACGATCCGTCCGGTCGCGTGAATTTGCTTCAAGCTGGCAATCAGGCCCTGCGCGCTATTTTGCGCGGCTGCTCCGCTTGCCAAGCCCTGGGGCGAAGCGGCCGCAGCACCGGCCGCCATTGTAATCAGGCTCCGCTGAATGCCCAGGCTCAGGCTCTGCACATACGCGTCGATCCTCGCCTGCTGAACGGCCCTTGTCGATGCCCGCGTAAACTCGGAGCCGTAGAGATACGCGTTGGGAGTGAGACCTCCCACGCGGTCCACCAATTGGCGCAGCGTTTCGCCAGGCAGCACCGAGTAGATTCCTGCATGTGCAAACTCTCCATCAAGCCGCACCAGCTTCGTTTGCTCGGCCATGGGCACACTGATATCGCCTTGGGAAAAGATGTAGATCACATCTCCGGGCTGAAGCGCCAGATCCTGCGAAGCGTCATGTTGCAGGACCAGCTTGCCCAAGTCAAACGGCAGCAATTGCGTCTTGAGAGTCTCCGCATCGAGCCGCTCGATGACGGCATAATCCCAATCGATCTCGGGAGCAGGCAGTTGTACGTCGGTCTGCTGTCCTTGCAGCATGGTCTGGTTCGGGCTGGCAGTCTCCTCGGCCGCCAATGGCGCGTTGCTCCCGCCCTGTTGTGTGCTCAAAATGGGGCTCAGGCTAACGGCGCGATTCGCTTCGCTGACTCCGGGCTGCGCACTTTCTCCAATAGGCTGAGGGTGGTTTTCAGCGGGCTGGGTTCTACCTCCCAAAGCGGGCACTGCCTCGAACTCGGGCGCGGGCAGTCCCATCTGGGCCCGCCGCCACCAGTAATTCCGCGTCAGGAGCGACTCCTTATCAGGAATCAAATCGCTCACGCGCATCCCTTCATGCCAGGCAAAGCGGCCGGGATTAGCTGTGTTGCCTCTCAGTGTCACTGTCTTGTCGTATTTGGGCACGATCGAATACACGCGAATTATGTCGCCATCGGCCACAGGCAGCGCCAATCCCGCCGCATCGTAAGCAACTTCCATGGCGTGCCGGTCGCGATGTTCGTCAATCCGCTCGATTGATATGCGGGCCTTCGCGGCAACGGCCGAAACGCCCCCCGCATCGCCCAGAACGGCGCTCAGGGACTCCTGCGGCGATAGTTCATAAACGGCGGGGTTGCGGACACTACCGAAGACCGCAATCTCCGGACCGACCGGCGGAATGTATATCACGTCCCCGGGCAACAGCTTAACGTCCTTGCTTTTGTCTCCCCGGATCAGCAGATCGTAAAGATCGAATCGAGTAACGACCGTACCGCCACGGTGCAGCTCAATCGATCGCAGTGAACCTTCTACAGACGGGCCCCCGCTGGCAAACAGCGCGTCCACCAACGTGCTAAGCGAGCTGACTGTGTAAACGCCGGGCCGGCGCGCCGCTCCCGAGATATAGATCTGGATGGCGCGAATCTGCCCCATGTCTACCGTAAGATCGAAATTGCGGTATACGCGGCCGACCGCCTGGCGCAAATGGACGTCCAACTCGGAATAGGTCAAGCCCGCCAAATGTACTTCGCCCACATCGGGCAGAAAGATCTCCCCGGAGCGATCTACGCGCACGTTCGCTGCTCGATTCACCTGCCCCCAAATTCGTATGCGCAACTCGTCTCCAGGGCCAATGACGTAGTCGGATGGCACTGGCGACAGCTCGATAGGCGCAAACGTGGACGGGACATGGCGGAACAGGTCAGCACCGTAAATCGGCAGTACCAGTCCTGTTGTCGAAGCCACGAATTTTTGAAATTCAGTCAGTGGTTCCGGGGGCGTCGCCGTTGCAGGCGCGGATACCTGACTCGAAAGCCTTTCTACATCGGAGTAAGTTGACGGCGAACTTGCGGTCGGACTCGTCAAGGGACTTCCGGGCAGGTGAGTATACTCGCCCGCCGCATTGGGCTCCACTTGCAGCTGGCTTCCCTGGGTCGATTGGCCTGAGCATTCCGGCGTCCCCGAAAGCAGAGGATCAGAGCAACCGGGGCTGTTCGGATTCTGGGCTTTGAGCGCACCGGTCAACGAAAACGCGAGAACAATAACGATGGATTGCCTGATGATGTTGCTACGACGTGCGGGCCGAAGGCAGACAATAAAATCTCTGCAGCCTCTGTCACTGCCTCTGCGCTGTGGGACACACATATGTCACGAGTCTATAGCATTTACGGGGGCGCCGCCATGCACACTCGTGATGGTAAGGCCAATCATGCCAATCGGCGCGCCCGCATCGCCGTCGTGATGTTCGGCACGGTTTTGAGACAGCCGGGCAATGCGCTGCGACGGCTGTCAGCCGCACTCCCCAGCTGTGAATGCAACCAATTTTCCGGAGCTGTCGAACGTAGAACCAGATCAAGAAGAAGCGTGGTGATGCCGTCGTCGGGACTCATAGGGACCGCGCACTGAGTCGCCGAGGGTAAACAGATGTAAGCAGCGCATGGGATATGGGGGTGATTAGAGCGCAGTGCAGGGCGAAATCCCCAAAGTCCAGTAACTGTGAAAGAGCGGCTCGAAATGCGATGACTAGTTGGTTAATAGATGAATTACCTATGTAATTGTGCGATTGATCAAATTAGATCAAAAATCGGGATGACTGAGCTCGTTGTCGCCCATTTCGATATCATTCTGGCTCGAATTCAAATTGTAACTTTGTACTCCAGATGATCCGTGAGAAGATATGAGTTGTTGGTGCAATCCACGCCCTCCCTGTGCACAAAGCCCCGTTGACGGGGAATTTATGTGATTTGGAGCACAAGGAGAATCGCGAAAAATTGACTTGCAAAATGTTGCCTCTTAAGAAAGTTCCTTTGCAATAGCGTTTGCGGTGTTCCGTGAAAGCGACCGGTATCCGACACGCGGCTGCTCTTCGCACGATCCCGAGCAACGTCTAACTTGCAAGAGACTACCAGATCTGGAACAGCAAGCTGCGGCGCTCGACAAGACGGTGAGCTCAATAAAGCTACCGCAACTCCGCAGATGATGGTGCTTCTCAGTTTTTGCAGTTAATTGGTTTTCCACACCTGTTGCTTGGGGGGCGAATTTGAACGCCGGGCCGGATCAAAAAATCTTAAATTGTACAGATAATTCACCACATTTGGGGCATAATTCTTACGGGGAAACAGAACAAATCAACGGGAGGCAGCTCCTGCGATTGGAAGCAGAGCATCCGATTTCTGCAAGGGGAGAGGAAGCGCCAGCGGCGGCTTCATGGCTGCGCGTGCATGTTGCTGCGCGAGAGCTGGTGACTGACCCGGTTTGGAAGGGATTGAGCCGCTGGTCTCGTTCAGCGGCCAAGCATCTCTTCGATCGCGCATGTGTGTTGGTGTCGCTGCCACTGACCGCACCACTGATGATTGCGGTTGCCGTGGCTGTGCGCATAACTTCGCGCGGGCCGATCCTTTTTCTGCAGGAGCGAATGGGCCGCCACGGAAAGCCCTTCACAATTATCAAATTTCGCACCATGGTTCACGTTCGCCATCGCGCACACAAACCGATCACAACCTCAGGCAACCAACGTTTTACGGCTATCGGCCCGTTTCTGAGACGCTGGAAGCTGGACGAATTGCCGCAACTCCTCAATGTACTGCTGGGTCAGATGAGCCTGGTTGGTCCGCGCCCCAAGATGCGGGAACACGTGGTGAGCGATCTCCCGTGCCGGCCGGGAATTACTGGGATGGCGACCTCAGTTTTCGCCTGCGAGGAAGCGATCCTTGCGCGTATTCCCGCGAATCGTTTGGAAGAGTTCTACCATTCAGTAATCCTGCCCGCTAAACGGCAGCTCGATGCGGAATACATGTTGAAGGCCACGTTCCACTCTGATCTTCAGCTCATTCTTAAGAGTGTGTTTCGCCGCTGGGACTCATCGGCCCTGGACGGATTCATTACCGCGGCGACAATAAATATTGAGGATGCAAAGCTGCAATCGAAAACGCCGGTGTACCAGCGGCCAATTCTTCGCAAGCCCGTGCCTGCAGGTACGACTCGACCAGCCAGTGTCGAGCAGGTTTCCGCGCTCTGAGGCCGACCGTTGGCCACGACCGCATTTAACTGCCGTGGCAATTCCCGAGTTGCTGTGACCGATTGGATTTCGCGCAAGACCGCCAGTCCCTGGTGGTCGCGTCGACTTGACTGTGGCGGCTATTAAATAGAGTGACTCAGGAATTGCGATAACCGCGCATGGAGAGCATGCGGGGATGGAATAGCCGCAGGTAGATGTAAACGATCCACTGCATCGCGAGGGAGCCGCAGCAATCAAGCAACACATCCAGAGGCGAACTGGTCCGGTTGGGCAGAAAGCGTTGATGCCATTCGTCGCAAATAGCGACCAGGGCCGTGCCCGCGAGCGCAAGTTCAGCGTCGAAGAGGAATTGTGCCCGCGGCAGCGACATCCACCAGGCGCGAAGCCATGCCAGCCCGAGCGCACCATATCCGAGAAAATGACCCGATTTGCGGATGAAATGATGCATCGTTTCCCAACTGGCGTCCCCGACGGGCCCGAAGAGAGCCTCGAAGATTCGCCGTAAGGGCCCAGATGTATGATCCGCTCCGAAGTATTCGGTTGACTCCATGGCAATGATTGTGATGCCAACCGCAACGGGCAACCACGCGCTGATCCAGAGCCGGGACCGCCGCGCGCGGGTTTTCGCGCTCGGGGTCGAGGGCCGGGTCCTCAGCGGGACGGGGCTTTCCGGCGATCTGTCGCTGTTCGCCAGGGTCGAGGGATAGGCGTTCGTCCGTGGTATGGAGAACTCCGCGCCGCGCCGGCTACTCAACATGGTAATTGGGCGCTTCGCGGGTAATGATCACGTCGTGCACATGGCTCTCGCGCAAGCCGGCGCCGGAGATTCGGACAAAATGGGCTTTCTCCTGCAATTCTGCGATGGTGCCGCATCCCAGGTAGCCCATACCGGAGCGCAATCCGCCCACGAGCTGAAAGACCATTGCTTCCAGCGGTCCGCGGTATGGCACACGCCCCTCGATACCCTCCGGGACAAACTTGGCGAGGCGATTCTCGTTCGCGCGTTCGCGTTGCACCACGTCTGTAGGCCCACTTTCTGTGCCCGCCAAATCGGCTGATCCCTGGAAGTAGCGCTCGCCCGATCCCTGGCTCATAGCAGTCAACGACCCCATGCCGCGATAGCTTTTGAAGCTGCGTCCCTGGTAGAGGATGGTCTCGCCCGGGCTCTCGTCCACACCTGCAAACAGCGATCCAATCATCACGGAGCTGGCGCCGGCGGCGATGGCCTTGGTGATTTCGCCGGAATACTTGATGCCGCCGTCGGCAATTACCGGAATGCCGTGTTTTCGCGCTGCGCGATAAGCTTCAGCGATCGCGGTGATCTGCGGCATACCCGCGCCGGTGACCATGCGCGTGGTGCAGATCGACCCGGGGCCGATACCCACCTTGATTGCGTCGGCGCCCGCATCAATCAGCGCCATCGCGCCTTCATAGGTTGCTACGTTGCCAGCCAGCAGAGCCACGTTTGAAAAGCGCTTCTTTACTTCGCGAACCGCCTCCAGCACGCGTGACGAATGCCCGTGCGCCGAATCGATTGCCAGCACATCCGCGCGCGCCTTAACCATTTCAGCTGCCCGCTCCATGAAATCGCCGGTAGCGCCGATCGCCCCGCCCACGCGCAAACGCCCCTGCTCGTCCTTGCTGGCATTGGGATACTTCAATTTCTTCTGGATGTCTTTAACCGTAATCAGACCCTTCAACTCGTACTGGTCATTCACCACCAGCAGCTTTTCCACGCGATGCTTGTGCAGGATCTGCTCGGCCTCTTCCAGCGTGGTTCCCACGGGCACGGTGATCAGGTCTTCCCTGGTCATCACGTCGCCCACGAGAACGTCGGTGCGCGTCTCGAAACGCAGATCGCGGTTAGTCAGGATGCCGACCAACCGCTTGCCCTGGGTCACAGGGACGCCCGAAATGCGGTAGCGCCGCATGATCTCCAATGCGTCGCCGATGGTTTTCTCGGGGCCGATGGTTACAGGATCGACAATCATGCCGCTCTCAGAACGTTTCACCTTGTCGATCTCACCGGCCTGATCGGCGATAGAAAGATTGCGGTGCACAATGCCGATTCCGCCCTGCTGCGCCATGGCAATGGCCATGCGCGACTCGGTCACTGTGTCCATGGCCGAGGAGAGCAGCGGCGTGTTCAGACTAATTGTGCGGGTAAGCTGCGTTTGCGTGCTCACCTGCACCGGCACGACGTCGCTATAGGCGGGCACCAGCAGAACGTCGTCGAAAGTGAGGGCTTCAGCAATGTTTTCAGAAAGCATGATGGTATGAGACGCCCGACGGAACAGGATGACTTCACTGGCGGGCGGTTCTCATTATTGTAGCGGAGGCTGCAGCCCATGCAGGCCGGCAGCTATTTCTTCAACGGCTTTCGCGCAAAGTAATACAGCGAATAAGCCAGCGCGGCGAAGGCTGCGACGCTAATCAAGTCGTGTTGAAGGAAGGCGGGGTGGAAGCCAACATAGTTCCTGATACCCCACTGCATCTGCAGGTAGGCGTTGATGACGCCGAGCAGGCCCATGATGCCGCCGGCGGCAATCAGGCCCGAGGCAAAGAGCGATCCGGAGGATGTATCGCCTTCTTCAGCGCCTCCTGCTTTCTTGGATGCGGAGTCGACGAGGAAGCGGACGATGCCGCCGGCAAAGATGGCGAGCGTGGTTCCGATGGAGAGGTACGCTCCGACGGCGAAAGTGAGGGAGCGGATGCCGAGCAGCTCGACGCCGATTACGAGGAAGACGCCGACCATGACCAGCCCCCAGGGCAGCTTGCGCGAGAGGATACCGTTGATAACGGTTGCCATAAGACGAGCCTGGGGAGCGGCAGCCTTCTCACTTCCAATGCCGGGAATCCACTGCACTTCAATGCGGTGGCTGGCGGGAGAGTAGAGGTATTTGCCATCGGCGAGCTCGTTGGAGCCGAGAGCGTTAAGGACGATGTATTCGCTTTTCGCATGTTCTGTGGTCGTGCCGTTGGGCGCCTTGACGGGGAATCGATCAATAAGCCCGTGAGGGTTCTCGAGAACAGAGACGCCTTCATGGGTCGCGTTGAGGTCCCAGGAATGTGGGGCTTCGCGAAACTCCTGCATACCTTTGTTCATGAGGTTCAGTGTGCCGCCGATGGCCACCGTGGAGACGGCTATGCCGATGAGGAAGGCATAGCGCTGCTTGAGCGGGGTCGCGCCGACGAGGAATCCGGTTTTCAAATCCTGTGACGTATCGCCGGCCTCAGCGCTGGCGATGCAGACCACGCCGCCGATGGTGATGGCGAGCGCGCCGAAGGCGGGAGCGGTCCAGCCGCTGACGAGGAAGATGGCCGATGTGGCCATCAGTGTGGCTATGGTCATGCCGGAGATCGGGTTGGCCGAAGAGCCGATCAGGCCCACGATGCGCGAGCTGACGGTGACGAAGAGAAATCCAAAGATGACGACCAGGATTGAAGCGCCGAGGTTAGCGAGCAAACCGACCTGCGCGCCGGGCACGGGTTTAAGCCAGAGGAAGAAGAACATGAGGACGATGAGGGCGATGCAGCCGAGGACTGCGGTACGCATGGAAAGATCGTGCTCTGTGCGGACGGGAGCAGCGGCTTCGGTTGTCCCCCCTGCCCGCATGTTTTTGAAGCCCGAGCGAAGCGCTCCGATAATCGTGGGCAGAGTCTTGAACAACGTGATGAGTCCGGCCGCGGCGACAGCGCCTGCGCCCAGAGGCCGGATGTAAGTGGTCCAGAGATCGGAGGGGGACATCTGCGCGATCGGAACTGTGCCGGGGTAGACAGGGTTGGGGAGATTCTTGCCGAAGAAGTAAAGCAAAGGCATGAGGACGAGCCAGGAGACTACGCCGCCCGCGAACATGATGCCGGCGGTGCGGGCTCCGATGATGTAGCCCACACCCAGATACTCGGCGGTGGCGTCGGCCTTGATGGAAGAGCCTTTCATGATGTGGTCGGAACCGAAATCCGGGCGATACTCGGGTGTTCCGGGCCACGCGCCAAAGAGGTTGCCGTTCTGAAATGCGGCGTAAAGGGCGCCGAGGCCGAGGCCGAAAAAGACGCGCGAGGCGGTAGATCCGCCGGTTGCCCCAGCTTTGATCACTTCAGCGCAAGCGGTTCCTTCTGGGTACTGGAGCACGCCATGTTCCTCGACGATGAGCGGGCGGCGCAGCGGAACCATGAACAGGACGCCCAGATATCCGCCGATGAGGGCCAGCATGAAGATGCGGTAATACTCAAGGTCGAATCCGAGAAAGATGAGTGCCGGAAGCGTGAAAATGACGCCTGCGGCGATAGACTGGCCGGCGTTGCCGCAAGTCTGGACGATGATGGTCTCCAGAACGGATGGCTTGCCTTTATATCGAAGGGTACTGATGGTAATGACAGCAATGGGGATGGAGGCAGCGACCGTGAGACCTGCCCGCAATCCGACGTAAACAGTGACTGCGCCAAAGATGAGGCCGAAGAGCGCTCCCAGAAATACAGCGCGAATCGTGAATTCAGGCGGTCGCTGGTCGGCAGGAATAAATGGCTGAAAGTCGGGCACGTGTAGCCTCCAGACGATGGCGAATTGAATTTTGGAAATCCCTGAAGGGGGAGTTTACCAGCATTGGGCGCATGATTGACAGGAAACCTTGCGGTCTGGCCTTGCTGGGCAGCGGACAAAAACAAAGGCAGGACTGTCGGCGCCATGACATATGAGCGTTATGCGGAAGGAGCCACCCCCGTTGGCAGACAGGCGGAGTTGGGGCTTGGCGAAACCACCCTCGAGCGCGTAGGGTATTGAGCATTGCAGAAAATGGCTACCACGACGAACAATTCCGCAACCGCCAGTCTTGAAACCTCACGCGAGGGCCGCATCTCGGCGTCCAAGCGCCTGGTTTCGCTCGATGTCCTGCGCGGCCTCACCATTGCGTTCATGATAATGGTGAACAACAATGGAGGCCCCGGCGCGTGGTCCCAAATGCATCATGCGGCGTGGAACGGATTCACTGCCACCGACCTTGTGTTTCCCACTTTCCTATTCGTGGTGGGCGCCTCCCTCGTTTTTTCGACCGAGGCGCGCCTCAGGCGCGGTGACTCCCGCTCCAGTCTGGCTTGGCACACAGTGCGACGTGCCGTGATCCTTTTCCTTTTCGGCATCGTGGTCAACAACTTTCCCTATTTCCACCTGGCGCACATGCGTTTCTACGGCGTCTTGCAGCGGATCGCCGTTTGCTATTTGATCATCGGACTCTTTTATCTGTGGGATCAGCGCGTGTGGACGAAGGTCGCGCTGCTGTTCTGCGTGCTGGTGGGTTATTGGGTACTGGTGCGCTGGGTTCCGGTACCAGGTGCCGGAATGCCCGTGCGCGATGTGCCATTTCTCGACAAAGACCAGACCATTGTGGCGTGGGTCGATAGGCAACTGATGCCCGGTCATCTCTACGAGGATTATCCTGCGCACAACGCACGCGATCCCGAAGGCCTGCTCAGCGACATTCCTGCGCTCGGAACAGCCCTGCTGGGTTTGCTGACTGCAATGTGGCTGAGCAGCAAGCGAGAGGTGAAAACAAAAGCAGCCGGCCTGGTGCTGGGTGCAGTAGTTTGTCTTGCTTCAGGTTATTTTTGGTCCGCCTGGTTCCCACTGAATAAGAAGATGTGGACCAGTTCCTATGTGCTCGTGGCTGCTGGCTGGTCACTCGCTATTTTCGCACTGGCGTATTGGTTCGTGGAGCAGCGAGGTTGGGGCAAATCGGGATGGAGCAAGATCTTCACCTGGCCGTGGATCATCTTCGGCTCAAATGCCATTGCCGCCTACATGATCAGTGAGCTGTTAGGCGGAGGACTGGCCGCAGTCCACTTCACGTCGGATGGCCGAAGGTCGAACCCGCTCTACTACGCCAATCACCACTTCTTCAGTTGGATCGCCAATCCTGGTTGGCACGCTTTTGCTTATTCATTCACATTCGCATTTGTCTGCTTCGTGCCGGTTTGGTTTCTCTATCGCAAGAAGATCTTTTTAAAGGTTTAGGGCATGCGGCGCGCGAAACGGAGCACGGTTGCTCAGCGCGCCGACACTTATAGTCATCCGCACGAGCAACTGCAAGCGAAATCAGGGACCCGCATGAGAATCATTTGCTTTGCGTGGCTCGCGGCTGTGTGCAGCATTGCAGCCGCCGCCCAAAACGTGAGCTGCAACCTGCACGACTGGAAGAGCATTCCCGGCGTGAGTGTGACTCAGGTCCACGATTCGCTCGAAGTGACATGGCCCGGCGAGCATGGCCAGCAGAATCGCGCGAGCTTTGCGCTGCGGAATGGTCAGCCGGTGGTTGCCGAGTTAGCTGCAAAGGAGGAGGGCGGTACCTGGATCGAGTTGGGCAAGGATCTGGCGCCCGATTTTCAAGTGACCACCGGCCGGCGCCGCATCTCGACCACTGAACTCAACATCCTCAAGCATCTCGGCGTAGATACTCCCGAGAACGAAGATGAGTACAAGTGGAATGTGTTTTGGGACGCCCCGCTTGAGATTCCGGGCCACGATTCGCATCTCGTAGGCCCGGGCCGCACGGCCGACGAGGTGAATCGCGCCGGTGTCAGCTACAGTTCCGATCACTGCCGCGTCACGAGCGATGGCGACCAGGTGAAGGTGATTTTCAACGGGCTCACGCTCGGCCTCTTTTCGGGCGATCTGCAATTCATCGCGTACAAAGGCGCAAACCTTCTGCGCCAGGAGGCGGTGGCCAAAACCGATGCGCCGGACGTTGCGTATATTTACAAGGCCGGACTGAAGGGCTTCTCGATTCGTCCCAACACAAAGCTTGAGTGGCGCGACGATGCCCAGGTCTGGCAGCAGTACGAATTCGGCGGGGACATCAACGAGCAGCCTGTTGACCTGCAGGCGCGCAACCGGCTCGAGATACTAGACGCGGGCGCCGGATCGCTCGCCGTTTTTCCGCCGCCCCATAGGTTCTTCTTCGCGCGTGAAAACGAAGTGGATCTCGGCTACGTGTACTACCGCAAAGACAGCGGAACGTCGTTTTCGCTCGGCGTTATGCAGCCGGAACGTGGGAGGGGCTATGCGCCGTGGGGCGTCACGGACGAAGTCTGGAATCGTCGCGTCCGCGTGGCCCGTTCGCAGATTTATAACTATGCGCTCTACAACGCGCCGCCCGGCACCGAGCAGCACATGGCGGTCTACTATTATCTGAGCGCCAGTGGATCGCATCCTACGCAACAGCAGGTAATGGCGTATACACACGACGACGCTTACAAGCCCGTGGCCGGATTCAAAACCGTTACCGGCCACTTCCATCTCGATTTCAATGAAATGATCCGCGATCGCGGCACATCGGACTTCATGCCCACCTGGGTTCCGGTCTTCCGCGGCCTTGGCATCAATATCGTCTATCTCGGCGATTTTCACGACGACTCCGACATCGCTGATCCCGGCTCCAAGCGCTTTTACGAGCAGAAGCTCTACTTTGAAGGCGCGCGCAAGATGAGCGACAAGAACTTCCTGGTGATTCCCGCCGAAGAAGTGAACACCTACCTGGGTGGCCATTGGTACCTGATGCTGCCCAAGCCGGTGTACTTTTCCCATGCGGTGCCGCGGCCTGCCAATCAGATCTTCGAAGAAAGTGACCCGGTCTACGGCCACGTTTATCACCTCGGCTCGGTTGAAGACGTGGAGAATTTCGTCAATCGCGAGCAGGGCATCATCTGGACTGCTCACCCTCGCACCAAGAGTTCAGCGATGTACCCCGACGAATACAAGGACAAGGACTTTTTCCTCAGCGACCGGTTTATTGGCGCCTCTTGGGAGTCGCTGCCTGTCGATCTCTCGCAAAAGAGGCTCTGCGAGGTGCGCTGCTTTGGCCTCGACGACGACATGAGCAACTGGGCGCCCAAGCCCAAGTTCATGCTTGCCGAAGGCGACACCTACATGAAAGTTCCCAGCGATGACACCTATCCGCTGCTGGCCATCAATTACCTTAAGCTCGACAAGGTGCCGGCTTACAACGAAAGCTGGGCGCCGGTGGTTGAAGGAATTCGCGCAGGCAACTTCTTTGGCACTACCGGCGAAATTCTCTTTCACAATTGGGGAATCGAGGGCTCGGGCGCAAAAAGCGTTTACACCGCAAGCATCGAGTACACCTTCCCGCTGGAGTTTGCCGAACTGGTGTGGAGCGACGGCACGAAGGTCGATCGCAAGATCATCAAACTGACCGATACCGAGCCTTTTGGCACGCGAGACTTCCGCATTCCCTTCGATGCCACCGGGAAAAAGTGGGTGCGCTTCGACGTGTGGGACTCAGCCGGCGACGGCGCATGGCTGCAGCCGGTGCAGGTGAAATGACAAAGCAATTCGTAATTCTTAGACATTAGCGCTTAGCTCTGTGGATCGAAATTCACTAGGTTGCGAATTCGACTGGGCTGGCCTGAACAAGAAGAAGTCCCGGAGCCACTGCAAATTAATAGCCAAAGGCCAAAAACTAGTGGCTATATGTCAGTACTTCGACTTGATCGCGTACGTCATTCCCATCGTGAACTGGAACGAATTGCGCTTAGTGGGCGGGAGAGACACCGGCGGATCGTTCAGAAAGCTGTCCAGCGTCCCCACAGAAAAGCTCAAGTTCTTGTATGTCGGAAAGGCAAAGGTATTGGTCTCGTCGGCGGAGTATGCCTTGGTATTGTTGTAGGCCGGGATGAATGCCACTCCCTGCGTGTAGGTGAACAGCTTCATGTGGAGCAAATAGGCGGCTGAAAATGTAGATCCGATCAGGTTCTGATTGGTTCCGGGCGCGCCGCTGATAAACTGCTGCTTTTCGTATTGGGCCGTCGCCTTCACATCGAGCTCCTGTTTCGGGCTCTTAATGACCGTCCAGCCCAGGCCGCCACCATAGATTTGTTGCAGTGCGAGGTCCTGGCTGAAGTTGTGGTCAAAAGCGGTTTGAACGAGTGCAAATAGTTTTGGCGAGAAGTATTGGTCTCGTTCGGCGTCAGCGTGGTAGATGGCGGTCTTCGTAGTGATGGCCGCAACCGTGGCCGGCGGCGGTCCTGGATCGATGTATGCCGGCTGCGTAATCTTCCCAAATGAACCGTTGAAGTCGATTGACGTGCGGTCGCGAGGATTAAGCCAACTCACGGTCGGCACCACGCGCACTAATCCAATGCCGCCCGAAACGGTGTACTGGTTCTGCGTCGCCGTCACCAGCGTGGCTCCCGCTGTCGCCGCACCGTTCCAGCCGGTGAAAAAATTCGGCTCGTGACTGATCTGTTTGTTGAGCGTGGCCGCTTCCATAATGAATTGCGCATTCTTGACAGGAATGGGCGCAATGGTCAGTGTGCCTCCAGGATGGACCGTGATGGCCTGGTCGGCCACGTCGAATGTGCCTTCAGGGATCTGCATGGCCTTTTTCCGATTCGCGGGTTTTACGTTCTTGTCCATCACGCCAAACTTCTCTGTCACGTGCATCTCTTTGATCTTGTCCCACGAAATAGCGACGTCGCCAAGAATCTCGCTGTGGAATGTGACCGTGCCGGCCGCTTCGCTGACAAATCTTCCATGAAGCTTGTCGCCATTGCCTAGTACCAGCACGTCCGGTTCCGGATTGGCGTCCGGAGCCGGTTTGTTTTGCGCCGCGCAAAATGGAACCAAGCTCAGCACGGCAACTGCCGTTGCGATATGAATTTGAAGGCGGACACAAAACGGGAAGTTACAAAGGGGAAGGTTCATTGGGTTGACCGTCCTAGATTCTGATGCACGACGCCGGTCTGTGGCCGTCCGCAACACGTCATCTCCTCAAAACTAACACCGCCGGCGTTTCGCTCTCCAGTGCAATGGCGCGCGGGAAAAGCAGGTTATTCTCCAGGTGTACGTGGCGATGCAGGTCGCGCTCGAAGGCGTCGAGTCCGTGATAGAGGCCGACTGTGGTTGGACACGCGTCCAGCCACGGAACAAATCCATGCGTCACCGCGCGCATCTCGGCAAGCAGAATGGCGGCGCCCTCATGCTCGTGGATCATCGCACGAATCGGATTTTCTACCGTGCCAAAACATCCGCTGGGCGGCGAGGCATTCTGATTCCGGCTTCGTTCCAGCCCTTCGATATAGGGAAACAGGATGCGCTCTTCCTTATCCAGGTGGAAGATGATCTCATCGGCCAGTTGTGCCAGATTCCGCCGCACCACGGTCACTTCGGGATGTACGGGCCCGTGCTTGGTTGCCACCCGCTCCGCCATTGCCTGAAGGTGCGGCAGTTCGCTCCGAATGTAAGTGTGGTGGGTCTCAACAATGTGGCGGATCAGCTCGGTAGGCGTGGCCTGGCTCAAGTCCTCTTCACAAAGCATCGTGTTCACGGCGTCGGCCAGCGCAGATAGCACCTCTTGGGTCGCAATGCCCTTCTCTGCGCACGCTTCGGCCAGCGGCCGTTTTCCTCCGCAGCAATAATCCAGTTGAAAACGCTCAAAAACGCGAATGGTAGCGGGTTGCTCCAGGGCAATCGACCGCAGCGTGGATGCCGAATCAATCATTTTCCAAACCTCCTGATGATTCGAAAGTAGGCCATCGGCCGGCGCATTACAGGGACTAAAGTCACACCCGGCAAAGAATCGTGAGACTGAAGTTGATCACTACCGTTCGGATACCGGTTGCTGCCCGCAGCTCCAATCTGTACTATGGGTTGGAACTTCAAGGAAGAAGATCGATGCGACCTAACTCCAAGCTGATCAAAGCCACGCTCACGGGCGCTCTGGGTGGCTTGCTTTATGGTTTTGACACCATTGTCATCTCCGGATTTATCGACACTGTCACCCGGCTTTATCACTTGAGCCCGCGCGGCATCGGCCTGACAGTGGCTGCCTCCCCGGTCGGCAATATTCTCGGCTGTTTTGTGGCCGGCATGGTGGGGCAGCGCATCGGCACGCGCGCCACGCTGCGCTGCGCCGCCGTTCTTTACATGTTGGCCGCGCTGGCCGCATCCTTTTCGATGGGTTGGCCCATGCTGCTCGCCGCTCGATTCATTGGCGGATTCGCCATCGGCGCCGGTTCTGTTGCGGGGCCCGTATACATCGCGGAGCTGGCGCCGGCCCAGTGGCGCGGACGTCTCGTAGGCGCTTTCCAGATCAACGTTGTTTCGGGCATCTTGATCGGCCTGATCTCAAACTACTGTGTGCGCCTTGCCAACTTCGGCGCAATCGAGTGGCGCGTCATGGTGGGGGTGGCCGCGGCGCCGGCAATCATCTTTCTGCTTCTGCTCTTTTTCATCCCGCGTTCGCCGCGCTGGTCGGTCGCGCGCAACCAGGTCGACGAAGCCCTTCAGGTTCTCGCCTTGGTCGGTGCACCGGATCCCAAGGCTGAGCTCGCGGATATTCAGGCCGCGCTCCAGTCCGAACACACCACTGTGCACGAGCCGGTCTTGCAGTGGAAGTATCGCTATCCGCTGTTTCTGGCCATTGCTATCGGCGCGTTCAATCAGTTGACCGGCATTAATGCGATTCTCAGCTACGTACACACGATCTTTACCGCCGCGGGCTTCAATCAGCTGTCCAGCGACTCCCAGGCCATTGCCATCGGCGCCACCAACCTGATCTTCACGCTGGTCGGCATGGCCATGATCGACAGATTCGGCCGCAAGACCTTGCTTATTGTGGGCGCCATCGGCGACGCACTCTGCCTCTCGGGAGTGGCCTGGATCTTCAATTCCAGCAGCCACCAGTCGGCGCTGCTGCCCTTGCTGGTCTTGTTCATCGCGTTCTTTGCGCTTTCGCAGGGATTGGTCGTTTTTGTCTACATCGGCGAAGTCTTTCCCAACGCGGTGCGCGCCAAAGGGCAAGGCGTAGGCAATGCCGCCCTTTCAGCGATCAACATGACAATTCTCTTCACTTTCCCGATCCTAGCGCACAGCTTCAGCCAGGGCACGCCATTCGTCTTCTTCGCGGCAGCTACAGTGGTGCAGTTGGTTGTCGTCACGCTTTTCTTCCCTGAAACGAAGGGTCAGACGCTGGAGCAGTTGCAGCGCAAACTGATGCGGGCTTGATTGCTTTTAAGAAAAAGGCGCCGGACCGCGGGCCTGGTGCGGTCCCGGCGCAAAAAACTGGCACGGAAGCCAGCGATCTCAGATCGCCTCAATCGCGTGAATGCTCTCCGCGATCTGTTGCCGCAATGTCTCCAGGTTCGTGCGAAACAGGTTGCGCTCCCGCGCCGGCAACTCTTCAAGCAAATCTGCGAACTGCGCAGATTCACACCCTGGAAATGCGGGATAGCCAACAGCCCCGGCCATAGCGCAGCTCACCTTTACCAGTTCACCCACGTCCCAGGCACCGTCTGTGCGTCGCGGCAAATGGTGGTCGGCCACCACCGCCTCAAGATCTTCGGGTAGTTTCCAGTCGCCGATCAGTTGCCGTCCTGTTTCGCAGTGGTCCCAGCCAAACAACCCGCGTTCCGCTTTCAGCATAGTGACGGAGGCCCCGCGGTGCGATTCCAGCAGGGCCGCGTATCCCTTCGGCTGGATCACCGCCAGCGCCATGCGTCCCACGTCGTGAAGAATCCCCGCAGTGTAGGCCGTGTCTTTGTCGATCAATCCGGCTTCGGCGATGCGGCCCGAAACGATGGCACACGCCAGGTTGTGCCGCCAAAGGTGTTGCATAGCCGGATAGCTCATTGCCTTGCCAAGATACGTGCGTACGCCCACCGTGACACACATCCCCTGCAGGGTATTGGCGCCGAGCACCGCGACGGCCTGCAAAATGCTCTGCGAAGGATAACGCGGCGCATAAAGCAACGAGTTCGCTACCGTCAGCACCTCGCTGGCAAACGCCGGATCGGAAGAGATCAGATCGCACAGTTCATGCAACTGCACATTCTCGTTATTCGCGAGCTGCAGGACGCGTACCGCAACCTGCGGAAAGGGCGGAAGGCGAAGATAGGCCCACGGTAGATTCGCCGCTTGTCCGTTTGGTTCGCTCATGTTCGCCACGATCGCCGAAATTCCTATCGTGCCGCTGTAGATCGCAGCACGGAATTTGAGAGGGGCTCCAGGCAGGATTCCCTGCGCTGCCAAGATCCGCACGATTTCCGACGTCTACCTTTTCGGCAATGTTCTGGATTTTCGAGAGGCAAATTTGCGTGCTTTTCAAAGGAAGCAATGGAGAGAACGCGGGATCGGCACCCCAGAGTTCACTTCGCGGTCCACGAGACTCCATCGGCGCTGAACCAAACCTTACCTTGGTCATTCACAATCTCAAATACCGGCGTGGGCAAGGTTGCACTGGCGGCCGCGACCGGTGCGTTTCCCTTTGTCTTTGCTTTGGGTTCGGGAGCCTGATCCGCACCCGCCTTTTCTGTTGGTTGCCGGCGCACTTCAATCGCGCGCCCCGTCCACTGCTGGGTTATCCGTTTCCAGGTGGTTCCGGAATCCTCGCTCAAAAAAAGCGCTCCTGCCTTGTCAATTGCGAGCATCCGCCCGCCGGACGACGCGATCGATACGACTGGCAGGCCGCTGGGAAGCTGAACCGCGCTCATCCTGTGGACGGAGATCAGTCCGCTCGACTGCGATCCACGTAGAAGGCCCGTCATCGGTGCCGATTGGGTCTCAAACTCCGGTGCAGCCGCCGTTACCTGGACCTGTGCGCTGCTCGCCGGAGCGCCACCTCCGCCGTCTTGAGGCTCCTGTGCCGACTTTGCTGCCAACCGCTCTCCAGATCCAGGATTGGCAAGCAGTTTGTCGCGTTCCTGTGCCTTCTTCTCCGCCTGCCATTCTGACTCGGCTGGGGGTTGGTAAGTTGCCGGCTCTCTCCCAGCAAGGAATCCGCTGTTTGCCACCGGAGGCGGTGTTGGTGGCAGCGGAGGTTGCAATTGTGCTTCTGCCGGGCGATCCATCACCGCAGGTGGCTGCGGCGATGCGGGCGCCATTGCCATCTCCGGCGTCCGCTGCGGCGCTCCAGCATCTGGATGCTCCGGTTTAGGTTGGCGCTTCTCGCGCGTCGCATTGGGCGAAGCAAGTTGAGGTGGCGGCGCCGGTCGTTCCCCTTGCGACGGGTTCGCAGGCGCTTCTGCATTCTGCATCATAGCCGACGGATTTGCCTGTGCCATCTGCGCAGGTCGCCGCACACGCTGTTCATGGAAGTAGACCGCCAGTGCCGCAGTCATTGCCAAGGCTGCCACCGGAGCCAATGCCAGCCGCCACTCTTTCCACCAGGCGCGGCGCATCTGGATCATTTCCGGTGCACTCGCTTCCACCGCAATTTCCGCGGGGGTGGCCTGTGCCAGCGTCACGATTTGCCTGCAGCGGCCGCACACCGCAAGATGACTGAGCACTTCGCTGCGTTCCCGTTCGCTTAGAGCCTGCTCGGCGAATGCGCTCAGGCGCTCCGTGTCGGGGTGGATCTCGGGTTGGGTGATCGCTTTCGTCACTTCTATGCCGCCCTCAGGGCGCCGCCTGTTCTTGGAACGTCTTCACTTGTGATTCTTGCAAAAGCATCTTCAGGTTTACATCCAGATCGCGCGGGTCCGTCCCCATTGCCTCTTCGGCGGCGCGGCGGCTCATCCCGCCGCGCTGCAGGTTGCCCATCGTGCGCTTCCTGATTGCCTTCACGGCCCGCTGCAGCTTGCGGCTCACTGTGGCTTCATGCACGCCTATCGCTTTCGCTGCCTGTTTGAGTGTTTGACCGTCGAGATAGTACGCCGCCAGCAGATATCGCTCCTCCGGTTCCTCTTCGGCCAGTGCCTCTTCAACCGCATGCTCCAGTTGCGAAAGCTGGCGGGCCGGCGTCTGAGGAGGAGGATCGTCTGCCGGGGCATCGAATTCTTCGATCGGCTCCTCGCGCCGCGTACGCCGATGATGGTCAATGTGCCGCTGCGCCAGCGTGGTACGCAGCCAGCCCAGCATGGACCCCCGCCCGCGATACGAGAGCAGAGGACAGCGGCGCTCGCCGTCGCGTTCCTTTAGCCCGTATAGCTCGGCATACAGCTGGTCCGCCAGATCGTGGCCCAGCGTTTCATTGCCGGTGATCGCAATCGCCGCACGAATCAGAGGTTGCCGGTAAATGGCGACGAAATGTTCCCATGCGCGCTCGTGCCCACTTGCACAGGCGCGCGCCAGCACCAGGTCGGCCAGGCATAGCCTGCGCATGAAGACGGCCCGCTGGTGGGGAGTCGCCGTCTCACCCTCCCCCAGTCCGTAGTTCCATGCCGCGCCGGCGTCCTGCAGAATCTGCTCAAACTCCTGCTTCGCCAAACCCCAGCTCGCAGCGTCGCTTGTGCGCCACAACTCCTCGGCAAGGGAGCGGTCGAACGCACTAACCGCCTCGGAAAGCTCGGCATTCTCCACGCTGGCAACGGACTCTGTCGGCGCCATCCCCACGCCCTCACAATACGCTTAAACCCGGAACCCACCTATTGGACGAACCCCGGAGCGCGTCGAAAGTTCCTTCGGTACCTGACGCTTAAGAAATTCTGCAAGAAGCCGCATCCCCACCGTTCCAGAGGTGCAGGCCGGAACCTAAAACCGGGTCCGGCGGAGGATACGCATGAAGAATCTGGCGAGATTTGGGCTGATGATGGTGCTGCCTGTGGCGCTCGCGGCATTGCAGCAGATCAAAGGTGTGAGCGCTGCCGGTGGGCCGGCATCGGGCGACAGCGGGACCTATCGCGTGCTTGCCCCCATTGAGAGCGGCAATCTTCTCCTCTTTCCAGTGGTGCGGGCTGATGATAGATCTGGAGGGGATACCCCCTTTATCACTCTCGATGAAGGCCTCAAAAGCGGGGAAGTCGAGGTCACAGAAGCCGGCAAAGCGCGGGGACTTGTGAGGCCGCGCGGAGGAAATCCCGATTCTCAGTATCGCGGCGACCAGGTGAATACGCTGGTTCTCGTCAATCATTCCAAAAGGCCCTTACTGCTGCTCGCCGGCGAAATCGTCACCGGAGGCAAGCAGGATCGCATCATTGCTAAAGACCGCATTGTGCCGGCCGAAGCCGATCCGATCGATCTCTCGGTCTTTTGCATCGAGCCGGGCCGATGGACCGAAAGTTCGGCCACCTTCGGCTCGTCGTCCAAGTCGACCATGGGCAGCTTCATGGTGCAACCCCAAGTGCGCGAGAAGGCGATGGTCGACCAGGATCAGCAGCAGGTGTGGAACTCGGTGCACGGCGCCATTACGCAGATGGAAGTGGCCGCAGCCCCACCGGCATCGGGCGCAAGCGGCGGATCGAGCATGGGCATGCTGCGCCATTTGGGAACCACCAGCTACGCCAAGGCGATGCAGGACTCAGCCGTGAACGAAAAAGTGGATGAGGCCGCCGCCCCCGTCATGAAAGCGCGCGAACAGGTTCTTGCCAAGCTGCGCGACGATCATGCGGTCGGAGTAGTCGTGGCAGTGCACGGCCAGATCATCTGGGCCGACCTGTTCGCCAATACCGATTTGCTGTCGCGCTACTGGACCAAGCTCGTGCGTTCTTACGCGGCCGAGAGCCTGACCGGCGATGAGGAAGTTCGCGTGGCAGCAAGCACAGCCGACGCGCAGCATTTTCTCAACTCCCCTTCGATTGGGACGGAGAACAGCCAGGGCGAAATGGGCATCTATCGCTATCGCGAGTTGAAGAGCGACGGCGCCGAGACGTTCGTGCTCGAGTCGCTGTTACCGGGAACCGGCTACGACGTGCATATCAGCAAGATGAAATTGCGCGGCGAGGAACAGCACGCGTCAAAACCGCGCCCCGACAACCTGCCGTCTTGGCTCAGGTCGCACCAGTACACGCCGGAGATCGTGCGCTAGACGGGCTTCACGCCTCGGGTTCTTTGCTTCGCACGCGCCAGGCGCGGCGCTGCAATCAGCGTGAGCGCAACAAGGAAGATAGACGCGGCGATGTAGGCCAGATGCCCGTGCCGCAAGTCTTCGATGGCAAGCTTGACGGCGGCCAGGCCCATGGCCAGGTAACCAAGCCGCGTGAGTTCTGTACGCCGCCAGCGCGCTCCGGCAAACACAGATGTGAGCGACGCGGCGCACAACGTCAGCGTGCGGATGAACGCCAGATGATGCGCACCGGGAATGGCGTTGATGGCTACAAGCGCAAACAGGGCCCGTGCCATTAGGCTGACCGATGCTCCCGACGCAAGCGCCGCAAACGCGAAATGCAATGCTTGTGCGGGCCGTGTCTCGCTGACGCCTGGCCAGGCAACCGCATAGCAGAGAATCGCGCACAAAGCGGCCACCCATACGACCAGGGTGGGCGAGCCCGGAGGCGTTTCGAACCATACTTTGGTGATAAAGCTCAGCAGCCCCGCTGTCGCGCTTGCTGCAACCAAAAACACCAGCCCATAGAATCCAAACGGCGGCCTGTCTTCGCGCCGTCCCACCACCGTCGCCACAGCGGCAGCCGCGCCCAGCAGAAGAACGACGGCCAGTGGCGGCAAGCATAAAAAGCTCCCGGCCAGCAGCAGTGCGGCGCTCCATGCGGCAAAGACGGCGGCATTACGCCGCTCCGATGCTCGTTCAAAGATGGTGAAGACGGCCGCATAACCAGCCACGGACAGTAAAAGACAAACCGCGCCCAAAAGAATCGGACTGTATGAAGGGCCGAAATCGGCCAGGCTGACCGCGGCGAGCAGAAATGCAATGGTGGTCTGCACTGTTTCGAATACTGTGATCTGTTTTGCGCGCAGAACTGTCCTGAAGATCACGGCTGCCGCGAACAGCAGGAACAACGCAATTCCCAGAGCAAGCAGCGCAGCCTCACTGATCGCCGGATAATCTTCGCGCGCATATTGAGGATTGAAATAAACAAAGATAAGTACCCAAACTGCCACGTCGGCAGCCAGAGCGACCAGGGCCCGAACCTCGGGGAGGCGCTCAATTTGTGGAGCAAACTCACAAACTGCAGCGAGAACTAAGAGCACTGCCAGGAACGGCATCATCACATGTGAAGCAATGGCCAGCGCCAGCGCGAGCCCTGCTGCCGCGATGAAGGCCACGCGCAGCAACGAGTCCAGTGCTCGTTTCCATGCCAGCGCCAGCGCCGCGAGCGCATACGCACACACCACGCCGGCGGCCATCGCCGTCGACAACACGGTGAAGCGCAACGTCAGCTCCCAAAGCATAGGAGCCAGGATCAGCGCCGACGTGCATGCGTAAATAGCGCCGGCGAATTTCGTTCCACCGCGGCTCCGCGCCGCCAGGATCAGCCATAGGAAGGCATACGCCAGTCCGGCCATGGCAACAGCCACCTTAGGAAGGGGACTTGCTTCTTCGACGGCCCTCATCAGATATGCGCCAGCAATCCCCAGCAGGGCCTTGCCCAGCACCGGAAACAATGCGCCGGACCGGTCCGCCGGGGCTCCTGGAATTTCAGGCCTCGTCGATTCTGCTTTTGTTTCAGCCGAAGCGTGAGGCCAGCGCGCAGCCAAAGGATGCTCCAGCGCGTCCACACGCCTTTCCAGAGTGTCAATGCGCTTCGTCAACCGGTCAATCGCGTCGGGAAGGTCGTTCATGGCTCTCACCCGATCCCTCGCAGAGGGCGCCGTTCTCAATCACCGGCAGCAGCTTCAGGCAGGCTCTTCTCAGGCCACGGTGGCAACAGCTTCACCAGCACCCAAAGGATGAGCAGAGGAAGGATCGTCAAGCCGATCGCCACCAGCAGCCCTTCCTTGGTTACGAGGTCCACTTTGTATGTCGTGTAACCCAGGAAGCTCTTCGAAAAGAGCTGTCCGCCAATCACCACGTTCCAGCGCATGGCAAAAACACTGACCAGGATCAGAACACCGGAGAGGACGTAGATACGCTTGCGAACGATCTCAGTCAGACGGGTCACCTGCGTGAGGAACAGCAGCACCAGCGGCACCAGCGTTCCCAGGCAGATTTGCAATACAATCTGCGAGAAGTAGAGCTTGGTGTGCACCATGAAATTCAGGCTGCGGAACGACTCATCGGCCTCATAGATGCGGTGCACCAGGTCGAGCATCTCCAGGCTGAAGTCAATAATGAAGATGTAGAACATGTACATCGCAATGGTATCGACGCAACGGATATCGATCTTCTGCCTACGCAGCTTCGTCACCGCCATGTAGAGCAGCATCACTGCCGCGATGCCTGAAACCATGGCCGAAAAAATAAACACCACCGGCATGAGGGGCGATGACCACCAGGGATTAGCCTTGATCGAACCGAAGATAAAGCCTACGTAGCCGTGCAGCAGGAACGCCGAAGGGATGCCGACCAGCGTGACGATCCAACCGACCTTTTCGTCGATGTGCAGCGAACGCTCGCTGATGTTGTTCGATCCGAGCGTCATGATCTTGTAGATCCAGCGCAGCACGCCTTTCGACTCCTGCGAAAGCAGCACGATTTCGCGCCGGTAGTCGAGCCAGATCTCAAAGACGAGGACCGCCATCAGGTACCACAGGTATACATAGCCGAACATGGCCATTGCCGAAGTGTCGTGAGGCGTGAAGTACATCTCGGGCGAGCGCTCCGGGTGCCCCAGGTGGAACTGCAGTGGCAATGGCGCATCCAGCAGAAAAGCTAGGGCGGTCAGCAGAGCAAGCCGATATGTGGGAGCCACTGCCTGAACGCGGAACACCCGGACCAGTGACGCCAGAATGAACGCGCCCGCGACCAGGCCCGTGATGTACGGATACAGAACGATCAGCACGCTCCAGTACAACGTGACCTCGTTCGGATACATGTAACCTTCAACGCCGCTCATAGAACATTGCTCCTGGCCTCTAGCTTCTAGCTGCTAGCCCTTTTCGTCGATCTGGCGCCGTCTGGCACCGATTGCCATCTAGCCAGTAGCGAGGAGCTAGTAGCTAGAAACTGTCTCTACCGCACCGATCCGTCCAGGCCGTTGTAGAACGCTTTCGCGCCCGTAGCCATCTGAGGTTTCAGCACCTGCACGGAGTGCGTCTTCAGAAACTCGTGAATCGGATCCTTTGGATTTTTCAAATCCGCCAATTGACGCGCGCCTGTGGGGCAGGCCTCGCAGCAGGCGGTGGTCAGCCCTTTCGTGATCCGGTGGTAGCACAGTGTGCATTTGTCCGCGACCTTTTTCTCGGGATGAATGTAGCGGCAGCCGTAGGGGCAGGCCTGCACGCAATAGGCGCAGCCGAGGCAATAGGTCTGGTCGATGAGCACTACACCATCTGGGCTCACAAAGGTTGCGCCCACCGGGCAAACCTGCGTGCACGGAGAATCCGAGCAGTGGTTGCACATTTTGGGAACGAAGAAGTATTCGCCTTCTGCCCCCTCCGGCACCGCAGGAAATCCCTCTTTGCCGCCGTCGGGCGAGATCACCTCTGGATTCTCGAGATGAATGTCGGTGCGGTGATAGCGCTCTACCCACGTGCGGAAGAAGCCGTCGGGCACATCGTTTTCCGTCTGGCAGGCGCGCACGCAGTTGCCGCAGCCAATGCACTTCGGAATATCGATGAGCATGCCCCACCAGTGGTCGCTCTTGTTGTAATTCGGCGAGGCCTCAGGCGTACCGGCCTCCACGAACTTCCACGCAACCGCCGCGGCAGGCAAAAGAACCAGCAGATGGCGCCGGCTGATATTCATTTCGCACCTCCTGTGACGGCGCTGGCGCCGGTGTCGGAGCCGATGACCGGGCTGTGCGGGTTATGGCACGTTGCACAGGGCGCTCCACCCGAGTGGTCAACCGGGTCGACTTGTGGAAAGCCTTTGGGCTTGGCCGCGCTGGCTGTGTGGCATCGCGCGCATAGCACGGCCGAGTCCGGCTTTACCGGTGTCACCGATGTCGGATCATTTGCATGATTGGCCAGGGCGCCGTGACAGGCCTCGCAGTTTACATGCGCATGCGCGCCCTTGGTCTTGGTGTCGGCAATATCCGTGTGGCAGGTCTCGCACGTCTCGTGGCCTGCGAACTTCACCGGGTGTGACGCGATATCAGTGAGAGCCGACCCGCGATAATGCCCATACTGCCCAAAACTCTTCGGAACCACGTAACCGCGTATCACCCAGAACAAAAGAAAGGCGATAACAAACAGTCCAGCAAACCGGAAGAGATGTCCTGCATCCTTTAGACCGCTCATGACGCGCTGTCTCCACAGAACTTGCGCCGGAAGCGGCGAGGTACTTTCCCAAGCCGTGTGATTATCGATGTGATTTAACGCACTTCCGACACCTCTGAACTTAGGCAGATGGTGGATTCGTGTATGTGAGCCTGCTCACAAGTCGATGTGACATGATGCACGTTTACTTTCGCCGTAGATACGGGCGCATCGATGTGCGCGGATTGCCCCCGCCCGTCTATCTTGATGCACCCTCAGGCGATACCATGATCCTTGGGAGCCAAGGATGCCGAGAGTACTGGATGGCGCGGCCATTGCGGCGGCCATTAAGCAGGAAGTTGCCGAAGAGGTGAGGGCGCTGGCGGCGCGGGGCGTGCGGCCGGGTCTGGCCGCCGTGCTGGTGGGTCATGTGCCTGCGTCAGAGATCTACGTCCGCAGTAAGGTGCAGGCTTGCGCCGAACTCGGTCTTTACAGCGATCTCATTAAACCACCCGCCGAAATCACCACCGCCGAGATGCTCGATCTTGTCGCGGAGCTGAATGGCCGCGACGATATCGACGGCATCCTCATTCAGCTTCCTCTGCCGCCTCAGGTGAACGCCAAGCGGTTGCTCGATGCCGTCGATCCCGCAAAAGACGTCGACGGCTTTCATCCGGTCAATGCAGGCCGCTTGCTCGCGGGCCGTCCCGCGCTGGCGCCCTGCACGCCGGCGGGAGTCATCGAAATCCTCAGACGCAGCATTGTCCCTATCGCCGGCCAGCACGCCGTCGTGATGGGCCGCAGCGATATTGTCGGAAAGCCGATGGCGATTCTGCTGCTGCACGAAAACGCGACGGTGACGATTTGCCACTCGAAGACACGCGATCTGCCGTCAATGACACGGCAGGCCGATATTCTCGTTGCCGCCATCGGCCGGCCCGGCTTTATCACCCCGGAGATGGTCAAACCCGGCGTCACTCTCATCGATGTGGGCATGAACCGCATCGAAACGCGCGAGGAATTCGACCGCTTCTTTAAAGGCAACGCGAAGCGCGAAGCCGCCTTTGCCAAGCGCGGCTCGGTTGTGATCGGCGACATCGATCCCAAAGCATTTGAATTGTCATCTGCATACACTCCAGTTCCTGGCGGCGTGGGCCTGCTTACAATTGCCATGCTGATGGCGAACACGGTACGCGCCGCAAAAATGCGGCGAGGGCTTTAGTGGATGTTGCGCGTAGGTCTCACCGGCGGATTAGGCAGTGGCAAATCGACCGTTGCCGCGATGTTGCGCGAGCTTGGCGCGCAGGTCACGGAATCCGACGCATTGGGTCGCGCGCTGATGGAGCCGGGCCACGGCGTTTACGACGAAATTGTTCGCCACTTTGGCTCGCAGGTCGTTGCCCCGGATGGCCGACTCAACCGCGCGCGCATCGCCGAGATCGCCTTTCAGCAGGGCCGCCTGCAGGAGCTCAACTCGATCGTGCATCCGCCCGTGATTGCCGCGCAGCAGCGCTGGATGGAAGAGATCTGGGAGCGCGACCCAAACGCGATCGCCGTTCTTGAGTCGGCGCTCATCTTCGAAGTGGTGCGTGATGCCCGAGCCCGCGGCGAAAAGGCAAGTGTCCTTGCCGACTGGCGGCGCCGCATTGACCGGATCATCGTGGTCACCGCGCCTGACGACGTGAAGATCGCACGCTACGTCGCCCGCGTGATCGAGTCCGCCGCTGGCCGCGAATTCTCACCTGCCGAGCGAACTGCGATTGAAGCGGACGCGCGCAATCGCCTGTCGCACCAGGTTCCCGACGCCGAAAAGGCCGCGCAAGCCGATTATGTGCTTGATAACTCGGGCAATATCGACAATCTCCGTGCCCAGGTCGAAACTCTCTGGCCACGCTTGGTGGCTGAGAGCAACAAATCGCACCAGAACCTGTCACTACAATAGGGGGAGGGGCCTCACCCGCTGGAACTTTGCCAGACGGCCCGCGTACAGAATTTAGGAAGGTTTTTCAAGTCAGAGCACTATGAAATTGACCCGAATCCTCATCATTATTCTGGTTTTGCTGGGCGGGTTTTGGCTCATCACGACGCATCTTTCGCCCATCCTTTCCGACGCCCGGTCCTCTCTCTTTGGCTCCGGCACCTCCAGCGCGCCGCTGGAACTGACCGAGGCTCACGCCGCGCCTGCCTATGACGCCGAAGAGCAGAACAACATTGCCGTCTACAAGAGGGTTTCGCCGTCGGTGGTCAACATTACATCTACCGCGCTGGTCTTCGACTTCTTTTACGGAGCGGTGCCGCAGCAGGGCCAGGGTTCAGGATTCATCCTCGACAAGTCTGGCCACATTCTTACCAACTATCATGTTGTCGCCGGCGCCAACCGCGGCATTGAAGTCCAACTGGCCGACAAGCGCAAGTTTTCGGCGCACGTCATCGGCACTGACCGTACGCACGACCTCGCGCTCCTTCAGATCGACGCGCCCAATCTGCAGCCGGTTACGCTTGCCGACTCTTCACAGTTGAATGTTGGTCAGAAAGTCTACGCCATCGGCAATCCTTTCGGCCTCAGCGGCACCATGACGCGCGGCATTATCAGCGCCATTCGGCCCATCGGAACAGAGAATGGCGGAAAGATTGAAGATGCCATTCAGACCGACGCAGCCATCAATCCCGGCAACTCCGGCGGCCCGTTGCTCAACTCGAGCGGAGAGGTCATCGGCATCAATACGATGATCGCCTCCAACGGAGCCGATCAAAGCTCCGGCATCGGTTTTGCCATTCCCATCAACACGGCCAAGGCCGTTCTCGCCGACCTCCTCCATTACGGACACGTCAAACGGCCTTCACTGGGCATCGTCTCGTATCCCATCGGCCCCGACCTCGCAGCGCAGATGGGGCTCAACGCCGAATACGGCGTGCTCATTCAGCGCGTGCTGCCCGGCGGAGCTGCCGAGCGTGCCGGCCTTCATGGCGGCAACGAGCAGGCTTATGTGGGGAATACGCCCATCATGCTGGGCGGTGATCTCATCATCGCCATCGACGGACAGCAAGTCACTGACCCGCAGGACATCAATGAGATCATGGACAAGCACCAAGCTGGCGATGTCGTCAGTGTGACAATACTACGTGGCCGTCGCCAGATGACCTTCAAGCTGATCCTCGGCGAAGCCCAGGAGAAAACTGTCTAAAGCAGCTGGGGAACTACTCCCGGTGAACGGGGCCTTCGCGGTCGCCGCGCCTTCTACCGCATGGATGATGACGCGTCTCTGGGGTCGCGACGGCTTGACGGCGGATGTGGATTTGCAGTTTCGGGACCAGGGAAAACGCGGCTTTCTTGATCGGTTTGCCGAAACAGACCGGGCTGCCTGGGGAAAGAAGCAGCCCGATCGTTTTGCCATCAAAGGGCCTGTGGCGAGTACGTTTTCGAACGTTTTTGACGGCGGTTTTATTGAAGACAAATGAGTTGTGCTCAAATTGCCTCAAAAGACGGAGAAAAGATCTTTCGAGCCACCACACTCGAACAAGACGATATCGTCCTTCATAGACCCGCGTTGATCTGTAGCTGTTCCCCTTGTGCAACCTGAGTTCGCGCCATCGTCAGCGGCTCGCCATAGTGTGCTGCAACAGTCTCAGCCGCTTTGGCGTCATCAAGATACGGCCGCACCATCTCCAGCTTCACCGTCGACTGCGCGGCCATCTGCGCCACTGCCGCCTTGCTCGAAATCGACTGCACGATTGAAAGGATCGCGCCCACAATTGTTGCCACAGCTTGGATGGCCGCCATCGCGTGTTGCTGGCTCTTTGCGTCCACAATTCTGGCTGCCTGCAGCAACGATGTGTTCACCTGCTGCTCCAGCACCACGATCTGTGCCTGCAGTTGTGCAAGCAAAGTAGCCGAGGGATTCGCCAGGTACGCCTTGGCCTGCGCCACCAGCAAGTTGCTGGCCGCGTCGAATCCCGCAGTTGCCGCCGCAAAAACCGCGCCGTCGGCAGGTGCCAGCAGCACAGCCGTCGAGTCCACTGTCGCCACCGCGCTCTCGAGCGAAGGCGTCCAGTTCACGATGTTCTGCGCTACGCTGGTAGCCGTGCAGCCCTGCATCCACGGAAGTGGTATCAGCAGCGCGATCAGCAGCCACGCGCCGAGCTTCGCATTGGTCCACTTGCCGCTGCCGGGGTCGCCTTCGAGCGAGCCTTGGGCGAGCGTGTTTGGTGCCGCGGGCTGCCTTGTGGACTCGCTGACTTGCTGACCTGTGCCCGGGTCCTTTGCCATCAGGCCCAGCAGCAGAGTTGCCAGCGCGCTGGCCAGCGATACCACTGTCCCGCCGCCTACTTTGCCCAACGTCACGCCCTGCTGCGTCAGAACGCCGGCGACGCCGGCCACCGCAATCAGAACGCCCGTCAACGACGTCTTGGGATGCTTCCAGATATTCGACATGAAATCCATACAAGAACTCCTTCGTGCCGCAGCTTCGTTTTGCGGCGAGCACGATTCACTTTGATCGTTGAAAATCTACTGAGAACTTCCGCGCACGGCCGCCGCCATCCATCGATTCGAGCCGCGTCATCTCAGCGTCGCGTTGATTCGATCGATGACCGGCCGCGCGCAAGTCTTCCGGGCAGAGCTTCCGGCATGGGATGTCTCCGTAGCCACGGCCCAACACCCTTCGGGATTTCTGCCCGGCCCCAGACACACGAAGGCACAGCGCTCCGGGCATGGCCTTACCCGGAAGAGGCGCACAGCTCCGCCACGCGCTCGAACGTCCTCAGCGCCGAAAATCCGTCGTATGTCTGGATAGTTATAAGGCTAGACGATTGTGCGGAAATTCCATGCAAACTGCCGCATGATGTGAGTGGCTGAAAAATAACCCAGTTACAAATAATCTTTCGAGCAGGGCTCTTGACAACTTTTGCGGCGCACTAAAACCCTGGGACCGGATCAACGCCATTGCCGTGCTCTAGGAGAGGTGAATGTCGAATCGGCAGTGCAGGCCGCCGCGCCGCGGAGACTCGACGACCTTGACTGTGGCGGGCTTGCCGCTGACGGTGGCAAAGAGGAGCTGGTTGTTGGCGGCAGAGCAGTTGCAGTAAGGATCGTTGGGCGATGGCGGACGGTCGGGGCTCCAGCCACAAACGCATTTTGCGACGGGGTAGATGAGGATAATTCTGTCGCCCTCGCGGCGGCAGTTTTCAGGGCCGACGATCTTTCCCATCAGTTCGACGAGCTTGTCGATGTTGCCCGCGCTGTCATCGATGAGCTTCTGACGGAATTCCAGGGCGCGGCAGCAGGCGCGTCCTCGCTCCCGCATGAGCTTGAGAAGCGTGTCGCTGCTGAGGCTCGGTTCTTCTTTGGCCAGGAAGTCAGAGAGGAACTTGCGCACGGCGTTGGCATCGGATAGGCATTTTGCGTCGGGGCATTTTCCGGCTTCGGCCGCCGTGTTGGAGTTTGCAGCGTGGGATAAGCAAGGGAGGGTGACGGTTGTCGCGGCGAGAGATTTCAGGAAGGTTTTGCGATCCATGGTGAGGCCTTTCAACGCGCAAGTCTGAGAGATGGAGAGATGGTCGATGCAGGGCCGCGGAGTTTCGAGGAGGGAGATCGGCGGAGATGCGGCCTGCTCGCGCGAATGACTTGGGCAGTTGGGAATTATGTTACTGCAGCGGGCGGGCTTGTTCTGGTTGCAACTACTACTGTCCTCAGAATTCAGCATCTAGTGCGGGCTGGCCGAAAGGTGCAGTTTCGAATCCGTTGAAGAGTCAACGTTTGAGGCCGCGCTTCTTAGTCGTCTTAGGGCGAGCTTTGCTTAGAGAAGCTGATTCGCGCAGTTTCTCCACATCAGCAAGGTCCTGGAGACGACCCGCAGCAAGCTTGTTTTGAATCAGGTGCTCTCTAGAGATTATGAATGCCGGAGTACCCTCGTCGAGAAACGTTTCGACTCTATCTTTCCAAGCTTCGTCGAATCTGACGCCAGCAATGCCCTGCAGAATATCACCGCGGCTTGGCTCCACTCCGATTTGAAAAACGGAAGATGGTTTGTCATTGAAATCGGCTGGGCTGGTTTTGCCAAGGGGTTCACCGTATTCAGCAAGAGCAGCGAAGACGGCCTTGCTATTTGCCTCGTCAGCCTTGATGAACAAATCCAGGTCGTTTGTACCGCGGGGTTCAACGTGGAAGCCAACGGCGTGAGCCCCTATGACAAGATATTTAACGCCGTGAGCGTTGAACGAGGTCAAGAGGTCTTTTTGGTTTTTGAACATGCGGGGCATCACCTTTCCTATGCCTTCCGCGGTCAAGCCGCCTTCCAGCCGGACCGAATGACGCGAACAATCTTCTTGCTAGGAGGCCTGCGGTCCAAGTCAATTCCCTTTGCAAAGTAGGCCTCGCGAACCACCTCAACAACTGCGGCCGTCTTTTCTTTTGGAGTGCGGCTCTTCCAGTAACGATAGGTCTCCATCCTCTGTGTCTTCAAGTTGGTGATCTTGCGGATTGTTCTGTTGGAGGCCATTTCTTCTTCTCGGTACTACTGCAACAGGGTGCCTTGTTCGCCTTCGTGATTACCGTTTCCGTTTCCGTTGCCGTTGAGTTCTTCGGGCGGGATGATGACGGCGGCGGCAACCTTGTCGCCGTCTTCGAGCGAGAGCAGGCGCACGCCCTGAGTGGCGCGGCCGGCAGAACGAACCGTCTTGGTGTCGATGCGGATGATTTTGCCGAACTGGCTGATGACGACCAGTTCGGAACTCTCGTTCACCAGAAGAATCGACGAAGTCTTGCCGACTTTTGGAGTCGCCTTAAGGTTGTTCACGCCCTGGGCCCCGCGCGCGGTCAAGCGGTATTCATCAACGTCGGTACGTTTTCCGAATCCATTCTCGGTGACGGTGAGAATCATGGCCATCGGCATTCCGAGCTTTTCATCGAAGCTCTTCAATGCGTCCTGAGTATCATCGCGGCGCTTTTCGAGCTTTTTGACGGCATCGGCAAGACGGGCATCATCCTTCTCTCCGGCGCGCTGGTTCTCCCGGGCCTTCTGAAGCTCGGCCTTAGCCCGCTCCAATGCCTGGCGCAACTTGGTCAACTCTTTGGTGAGTCCGAGCTTTGCTGCCAGGGCGTCCCGTTCCTTGTCCCTCGATACCTCGGATTCAGTAATGGCGGCACCGATTACGTAGTCGCCCTTCTTGAGCGAGATGCCGCGGTTGCCTGCCGCGTTGCGGCCCATGGGCCGCAGTCCGGCTCCGCTGCGTTCGGGGTCGTACTCCTCATCGAAGCGAATGGCCATGCCGTCACGCGTGCCCAGGAAAATCGTCTGTTTGCCGTTGGTCAATCCTGCGGCTACAAGCTCGTCGTTCTGATCGATGGCGATGGCGATGATGCCGCGCGCCATAACGTTGGAGAAATCCTTAAGCGGTGTCTTTTTGACCGTACCGTTTTGCGTCGCGAAAAAGACGTATTTGTCTTCTTCTTCAAGGTTCCGAACCGGGAGGATGGCACGCACTGTTTCGCCGGTCTGGAGATCGAGCAGGCTTTGCATGGACTTGCCCTTGCCGGCGGCGCCGACGTCGGGAATTTCGTACACCTTGAGCCAGTAGACGCGACCGGTGTTGGTGAAGCAGAGCAAGTAGGCGTGCGTAGAGTCGATGATGAGCTGCGAGACGAAATCTTCTTCGCGGGTCTTCATGCCCATGCGGCCGGTGCCGCCGCGGCGCTGCTGGCGGTAGGTGGTGATGGGAGTGCGTTTGAGGTAGCCCTGGTGGCTGACGGTGACAGCGACCTGCTCGTCGGCGATAAGGTCCTCAAGTTGAATTTCGGCGCTCTCGTCGACGATCTCGGTGCGGCGCTTGTCGCCATACCTGTCGCGCACGTCTTCGAGTTCTTTCACAATGACGGAGCGGAGTTTTTTCTCGCTGGCGAGGATCTCTTCGTACTCGGCGATCTTGGCACGGATTTCCTTCAATTCGTTCAGAATCTCGTCGACGGAGAGCTGCGTGAGGCGATAGAGCTGGAGTTCAAGGATGGCGTCGACCTGGCGAAGAGTGAGGCCGCGCTCTTCGTGGCGTGTCAACTCACGGTCAAGCTGAATGACGATCTCGGTGCCCTTGCCCCATGCGTACAGGTTTTCGCGGGCTTCAGCGCGGGAGGCGGAAGCGCGAATGATACGGATAACGGTGTCGAGATTGTCGAGGGCAATTTTGTAGCCTTCGAGGATGTGCTCGCGCTCGCGCGCCTTGCGCAGCAGGAAAACGGTGCGGCGCTGGACGACATCGATGCGGTGATCGATGAAGACCTGGATGGCTTCGACGAGCCCCAGCTCGCGCGGTTGGCCGTTGACCACGGCCAGGAAGATCATGGAGAAGCTTTCCTGGAGCTGCGTGTGCTTGAAGAGCTGATTGAGGATGATTTCAGGCTGCGCGCCGCGCTTGAGGCCGATGACAAGGCGCATGCCGTCGCGGTCGCTTTCGTCGCGGGTCCACTCGGTGCTGGTGTCGATGTCGTTGATGACCTTGTTTTCAGCGAGCTCGGCAATGCGCCTGAAAAGGTTGGCCTTGTTCACCTGGTACGGCAGCTCGGTGACGATGAGCGCCTGGCGGTCCTTGTTGATGTTCTCGGTGGCGACACGCGCGCGCATGAGGAAGCGGCCGCGGCCTGTGCGGTAGGCATCGACGATGCCGGCGCGACCGTAAAGGATGGCGCCGGTGGGGAAGTCGGGGCCATGCACGTGCTTGAGCACGTCGGCGAGGCCGGCCTTCGGGTTCTTGACAAGCGTGATGGCGGCGTTCACGACTTCAGTAAGGTTGTGCGGCGGAATGTTGGTAGCCATGCCGACGGCGATTCCGCTGGAGCCGTTGAGGATGAGATTAGGGATGCGAGAAGGAAGAACCGACGGTTCGAGTGTGGACTCATCGTAGTTGGGCACGAAGTCTACGGTTTCCATGTCGATGTCGGCCAGCAATTCGCCTGCAATGCGTTCCATGCGGCACTCGGTGTAGCGCATGGCTGCGGGCGGATCGCCATCGATGGAGCCGAAATTGCCCTGGCCGTCGACGAGAGGGTAGCGCAGCGTAAACGGCTGCGCCATGCGGACCAGCGTGTCATAAATGGCAGAGTCACCGTGCGGATGGTAGACGCCCATGGCCTGACCGACAACTTTGGCGCACTTGGTGTACTTTTTGTTGTGCTCCAGTCCCATCTCGCTCATGGTGTAGAGCACACGGCGGTGTACGGGCTTCAGGCCGTCTCGCGCGTCGGGAAGCGCTCGCCCGATGATGACGCTCATCGAGTAATCGAGATAGGAACGGCGCATCTCCTCTTCAATGTTGATGGGAACGAGATTGGCGCTGCCGGGAGGATTCGAGCCGTCGAGTGGGAGCTGGGGATTCTGGTCGTCTGCCATAGGTTTTCAATCGGCCCGCAGAAAGGCGGCAAAAGTGTCCGGAAAAGCGGGACCGGGACTGCGGAGGCCTAGGTTTATTTTATCGGCTCGAACGGCTATTTAGCAAGGCGGTGAGTGAGCAATAACGCATTTGGTTTCTTAAATTTATGAAAAATTTGGAATGATTGTGCGGGCACGTTTGGCACAAGCCGAAAGTCGGCGGAATTTTGTGGCGAAAAGGGTGGCACGCGGGTGGCGATTTCAATCGGTTCGGGCATCTTCGGCGGGCGTGTGCTGACCGAAGGAATCGGGTGCACATTACACGAGCGAGGGCAGGCTGAGAATGCAGAGCACGGCCTGGGCGAGGACGATAGCTCCACCGGCGTAGAGTGCGAGACGGCCGCGCGGCCCCTGGTAGGTGTCGGCGAACACGCCGCCGATGAAGGTGAACAGGAAGGGCAGCGCCCAGAGCCAGGGACTGCCGGGAGCGCCGGTCATAACGAGCAGCATAAGGACCAGTGCGCAGAGAAATGGAGTGCTATTGCCGAAGTAGCGCGAGCGGCGCTCGGCCAGAAAGAACACGACCGCCGCGCATTTGGCGATAGTGATGCCGCCGTTGGACAGTGTGCCAAAAAACCGCCGCGCTGGATCGATGGAGATCCAGAGGAATGCGTCAGCAGAACGGAAGACGTAGCTATAGGCGTCGGGTGAAAAGCCATAGAACGCGAAGAGGATGACAAGTGCGCCAACTGCGGCAGCGAGGACGATGGGGAGCGTCTGGCCGCGATGGCCTTCAGCAACCCATAGCATGCCGGCGAGCCCGAGGAGCGCGGCGAGAGGCAGGGCGACAAAATGCGCGGCCGCGGTGACGCCAAAGATGACCGTAAGCATCAAAATGCGCGGCCGCCATTTACGACGCGGTCCCTGCATCGCGTGGGCGACGCCAATGCAGGTGTAAACGCCTCCGTACACACCAAGCGCTGCCCAAACCTCAGGGTTAGGCGAGACGCAGGCTTTGAGAATGACCGGCGAAAAGCAGAAGAGAGCGAGCGCGGTGTATCCGCCGAGATTCCCATAGAGACGGCGCGAGACCCACCAGATGCATCCGCCGAGAACACAGCCGGCGAAGAGGAAAGGTAGGCGGAGCAGCAGGAGGATATGGGTCATCTGGTGGCGCAATTCCCACGTGCTGACGCCGGCTCCTGATTCCTGTACCACGCGGTTTTCTGGCTTGCGAAATGGATCGGACGCGCGTTCGGCGAGGAGATTGAGAGTGAGCGGAAGGCCGGCGAGGCGGTAGGCGAGTATGCCATCGCGGATGTTGCCGCACGAGGTGTAGTAGCCGGCAAGCGGGGAGGGTTTCTCCCAGGTCTCGCGGCCGCAGCGCGCATACTGGTAGTCCTGATCAGAAAGCGTCTGGCGGCTGACAAGCCAGAGGCCTTGCAGAAGAAAGAGCCCGAGCAGTGTCGCAGCGATACGTTGCGGCAGGTTGAAACGGAAACGGCGAAGGATGCCAAACCGGTGGGACATTCCAATCGAAGCGACGTAACCAGTCTAAATGGGCGTGGCGAGGTATTTTGCGGCAAAGCACTCTCATCAACAGCAAAGCCGCTCCGAAGAGCGGCTTTGCCGGCGTACATCCTCCCGAAGGTCTAATTGAAAATTGCGCCTACCGTGTCGTCGAAGGTCATGGTGACCTGGCAACTGTTGGGTCCGGCAGCCGTGATTGGGCCGGTGGGTATGCAGTTGTAGGACCAACCACCGAATGCACCTGCGCCAGCCGGGGCAGTGAGAGTGACCGTTGTGCCGACAGGGTAAGAGGCTACGCAGACTGACCCGCCGAGACCGGCGCCACTGGATCCGGGACCGCAGTGGACCACATTGGGTGTGCCGGTTGCGGAAGGCGCGGTGACTAGCCAGTTTGTTGTGTTCAAACCTTCGTTGTAGATGGTGAGCGTGGACAGTAGCGACGAAGCTTCAGAACCCGGATAGCACGAGGGCGAATTCGTGATTCTGTTTTGCGAATCATATATGGGCATGATCAACGGACAGCTGAACGTCGCCGTTGCAGTCTGGACCGATCCTGTGGCTGCGTCCGTTGCTTCGGCGATGATGGTAGCACCTCCGACTCCGTAGGCGGTGACCACGCCTGCGCTGGCCCCAGGATTCGGAGTTCCCGTTCCGTTGCTGTTCACCGGGAAGATGTTGGGCGCGGACGTGCTCCATATGACCGAGTTGGTCAAATCCCTGACGGTGGGCGGCGTTGAATACGTCCCGATGGCAAGGAACTGACCCTGACCGAGCAGATTGTCGACGGTAATCGAACTCGGAATGATGGTGAGCGAAAGAAGCGGCTCGGGCGCGGGCGTCAACGTCACGGTAACAGTAGCCGAGTCCGATACCAGTGAGCCATCAGGATTGGAGAGCAAGGCCGTGATGGTGCTGCTTCCCTGGCTGAGCCCTGTAGCTACTCCGTCCCCGGAAGTGAGGCCGGAGGTAATCGTAGAGATCGATGGGATGCTTGAGTTCCATTTAATCTGTGGCGAATTCGTCACATCCTGCTGAAGGCCCGTGGTCCCCGAGGTAGCCAGCGCGATGAACTGCCCGGTCTGGCCCGAAGCCGAAACGGATTGTGACGCGGGAATGATCTTGACCGCGGTGAACTGTTCCTGTGTGCCCGCCAAAACGGTAAAGCTGGCAGTCGCCGACAGAGTGGAACCGCCGCTGTTGTAGAGCGCGGTGATGGTCGCAGTGCCTTGACCTACAGCGGTAGCAAGACCAGTGTTGGCAATGATGGTTGCGATTTGCGAACTGCTGGATTTCCAGGTCACCTGATTGGTGAGGTCAATCGTCGCGCTCGTCGAAGTAGTTCCGATCGCGATGAATTGACTGGTTTGCGTAGGCACAGCCACGGATTGAGTGCTCGGGATGATGGCAAGTGAAACCACCGTGGACCCCGGCGGAACTGTTCCGCCGCCCGAACTGCCGCTGACCGTAAGTGTGGCTGATGCGGAGGTCGCACCTGTGAAGCCATTGATGGTCGCCGTGATGGTCGCAGTACCTGCAGAGACTCCTGTCGCAACTCCCGAGGAACTAATGGTGGCGACTGCTGTGGAACTGGAGACCCATGTGACGGAATTTGTAATGTCCTGCGTGGTCGAGGGGTGATTGGCGCCGTGGCCGTATGTTCCCGTTGCCGTAAACTGCGCGGTCTGCCCTACCCCAACAGATTGCGAAGCAGGAGAGACAGCGATACTCGTGACCAAGGGATTGGTGCAACCGGCTATCGGCAAAGCGAGGCCGACAAATAGAAGCGCCCGCAATGAAAGACGATCTAACATCACAAACCTCCGGAGTCTGCAGCCGGCTTTGGCGGCGACCCGACCATGGTCAAGGCAGACCTCGCTGGCTTATTCTGCCTTCGACTATAGGTCAAACTCTTGGCACCTACGCTTGCACGAAAGTGTTACTTTTCATTGTGTATCAAGACAGTCAATAAATCCTTTATTAATGCGGGTTTTCGATGCGCTCGTCCATTACGTTAGTCATGCGGGATGATAGGAAAAATTTCGCGCGCACGGAGTGAGGAATCGATTTGGCAAGCGAACCGCAGCGCAGCGGAACGATTGCCGCTGTTGCGACAGCTCCGCTGCAGTCGCAAGATGATGTGCCGTTCGATTCACGAAATGCGACGGCGTCGCTCAGGAGGTTCGAGATTTGCACGAAGGTCAAGCTGTTTTGCTGGGTCGAGCAGGAGACGCTACACTTCTCTTCAGAATGGCCGTGACTCACGACAACACTCCCGAACGCCTGGTGAGCGCCGCACGCGCTGAAGAAGAGCAAAGTTTTGAGCTGAAGTTGCGGCCGCGCTGGTTACGCGAATTCATTGGACAAGCGAAAGCGAAGGAACAACTCGCCATTGCGCTGGAGGCGGCGAAATCGCGCGGCGAAGCGCTGGACCATGTGTTGTTATTCGGCCCGCCGGGACTGGGCAAGACAACGCTGGCGACGATCATCGCGAATGAGCTGGATGTTGGATTTCAGCAGACTTCGGGACCGGCACTCCAGATCCAGGGCGATCTGACGGCGATATTGACGAATCTGCGCGAGCGGCAGGTACTGTTCCTCGATGAGATTCACCGGCTGCAGCCGGTGCTTGAAGAAAAACTCTACACCGCACTTGAGGACTACAAGCTGGACATCATCATCGGGCAGGGGCCGGCGGCCCGCACGCACGTAATGGAGATCAGGCCGTTCACGTTTGTCGGCGCAACGACGCGGCCGGGACTGATCAGTTCGCCACTGCGCTCGCGGTTCGGCATCTTGTTGCGGCTGGAGTTTTATACCGAAGATGAGTTGCGGGTGATTGTGGAGCGGTCGGCCGAGGTACTGCAGATTCCGATCGACCGTGATGGCGCAGCGGAGATTGCGCTACGTTCGCGAGGCACGCCGCGCATTGCGAATCGTTTGCTGCGGCGCGTGCGCGACTATGCGCAGGTGCGCGGCTCGGGCTCGATCGACCGGCCGACGGCGAATGCGGCCCTGACCATGCTGGAAGTGGACGCGCACGGATTTGACGAGATTGACCGCAGATTGCTGTTGACCATCATGCAGAAGTATGATGGCGGGCCGGTGGGGTTGGGCACGCTGGCGGCGACCCTGGCCGAGGAAGAGGACGCGCTGGAAGAAGTGTACGAGCCGTTTTTGATCCAGATTGGATTTCTGGATCGCACACCGCGCGGGCGCGTGGCGACACGCTTGGCGTATGAACATTTTGGGATTGCGATGCCGGGGCGGCAGGCGGGGTTGTTCTGAGAACAGGGAACAAGGGAACGAGGCAGCAAGGCGACGAAGTAACGAGGGAACCAGGGAGCAAGTTAGTTGAAAGTTCTGCGCTCCCAGGTCCCCAAAGGCGAGGGACCTGGGGCACCCAGCGGGGCATCGAATGCGTAGAGCGAGCTTGACGAGGAGTTCATAAGCAGGAGATGGGACTATGGCATTAACGGAATCGACGATTTTGGAACTTGGCACGATAGCGCCGGATTTTGCGTTGACGGATGTGGTGAGCGGGAATACGGTGCGGCGCGATGATTTCAGAGGCAAACAGGGGCTGCTGGTGCTGTTTATCTGCGCGCACTGCCCGTACGTGAAACACATTGAGAAATCGCTGGGAAAACTGAGTGCCGATTTTGCGGGAAAGTCAATTGGCATCGTGGCGATCAGTTCCAATGATGCAACGACTCATCCGGCGGACGGTCCGGAGGGGTTGAAGCAGCAGGCGAAGAGCAACGGATTTATGTTTCCATATTTATATGATGAATCGCAGGCTGTGGCGAAGGCGTACAACGCAGCGTGCACACCGGATCCGTATTTATTCGATAAGGATTTCAAGCTGGTGTATCACGGCCAGTTTGACGACAGCCGGCCCAGCAACGGAGTTCCTGTGACGGGAAAGGACTTGCGTTCTGCGATGGATGCGGTGCTGGCGGGAAAGCCGGTGGTAGCGGATCAGAAGCCATCGATCGGATGCAACATCAAGTGGAAGGCATAGAAAGCAACTATTAGCTTTTAGCCATTAGCTTTCAGCCCAGTTGTGCGCGCAGGGCGAGGGCCAGGATGAATGTGTATACGGAACGATTCACAGGGAAAGCGGCCGAGTACGCGCAATATCGCGAACGCTACGACCCTGAAATTGTTCTGCCGTTGCTGCGCGAGTGGTGCTCACTCACCCAGGACTGGCGCGTGGCCGATATTGGGGCGGGCACAGGAATGGTGGGCGACTTGTTCCGCGCGAATGGGAACCCGGTGATTGCCATTGAACCCAATGACGAGATGCGGGATGCGTGCGCGCAACTGCACAAATCAGACGATTTGTTCAGCGTGAGGGAGGGGACGGCGGAGACGACAGGGCTGCCCGACGAGTCGGTAGAGATAATCGCCGTGGGACGGGCGCTGCACTGGTTCAATGTGAAGGCGGCGATGCACGAGTTCCGGCGCGTGCTGAAGCCGCAGGGATGGGTGACAATTCTTGCTTGTGGGCGAGCGCAGGATGGATGCGAAGAGAATCTTGAATACACCAGGTTGTTGCAGACAAGCACAGGGAGGAACATCTCACTTGATCTACTTCTGAAGGTGTATCAGCAGTTGGAAGCCCTGATTGGCGGAGGTCGATTTCATCACGCGGAGGTTGACGGCGAGATGCACTTCGATTGGGACGGGCTACGGGGATTGACGCTGTCGCTTTCGCATGTACCGATGCCGGGGTCGGAGGGGTTCGCGGAATTTGAGGCTGGGCTGCGCGGCTACTTTGACCGCTATGCACAGAACGGACGCGTGACCATGACGGCAAAGACGTGGGTGAGCGCGGGGCAGTTTGGGGAGTGAGGCGGAGTTAGCGGGGCTGGCGGAGTGAGCGGAGTTAGTGGGCAATGCAAGCCAGCGGTGATTTGTTTCGGTCGAAGGGCCGTCCCAGGTCCCCAGAATCGGGACCTGGGGCACCCCGGATTTGATCAGAGTGCGGGGGAGTTGTCGCCGAGCATGGCTTCGCGCACTATTTTGATAGGCGGAAAGCCCTGGCGCAGAAAATCGTCGTGAAATTTCTCGAGGCTGAAGGATGAGCCTTCCTTCTTCTTGAGATCGTCGCGCAGCTTGAGTATCTCGAGCTTGCCGAGCGTGTAGTAGAGGTAGGTGGGATCGCCGGCGCCACGCTTGGTTTCAACAACGGCGTTTTCTTTTGACTGGTAGCCTTCCTTCTGGAAGAAATCTTCGGCCTGTTCGATGGTCATGTTGCCGGTGTGCATCTGAATGCCGACGATGAATCGGGCATTGCGCAGAAGGGCATCCTGCAACTGGCCGAGGCGAATGAGTTTGGATTCGCGTTCGTCTTTCGCGCCCGCACCCGGCTGACCGTAACCTTCATCGAGCATCATCTGCTCGCAGTAGTGCGCCCAACCTTCGGCGTTGGTATTTGCGCCGAGCAGCTTGCGTACTTTGCTGGGCGCCTGCGGAACCCATAGGAATTGCACATAGTGGCCGGGATAGGCTTCGTGCACGGCGGTGGAGATGAGCGTGCCAACGTTGAAGCCGTGCATGTAGCCGTCGGCTTCGGCGGGAGTCATAGACGGGTCAGGTAGCGTGACGTTGAAGTAGGCTTCGGTGGAGTGTGTCTCGTAAGGGCCGGGCGTGTCCATGCTGGCAGTGGTGGTGGCGCGCATGAAGGGCGGCGTCTCTTGCAGGATGGGCCGAACGTTAGACGGAATAGTGACAATGTGATGCGATTGGATGAACTCGATCAGGCTGTCGAATGTGGAGCGGAAGGAAGCGAGAAGCTGATCGGGCGCGGGATGCTGCTCGCCGAGTTCTTCGCGGACAACGTGCGGATCTTTGCCGGGCTCGAGTTCGGCGGCAACCTGGCGGAAGTGCTCCTGATTTTTACGGATGTCGGTCCAGCCGATCTGAAGCAACTTGCCGAGTGGGATGTCAACCATTTCGTCGTATTGGAGTTTTTTGCTGAAGGTGTCTGCGCCGATGCGGAAGTCGCCATTGGAGATGGGCAGGACGTCGGTTTTGAGCCACTGCAGGTAGTCATCGAGAGCGGCGACGACGGCGGCATTGGATTGGGCGAATTCAGACTTCAGCGCCGGATCGCCGGCGTCAGCAAAGGCCTGCGGAACGTCGTGCTGGAAGAACGTGATGATGTCGGGGAGTTGCTCGATGGCGATCTGGGTGAAAATGTGCGGCGGATTCCTGAGATTGGCGCGAGCAGCCGCGAGGAGCGCGGGCATATGTTTTTCGCGCGAGATGAGAGAGCGCAGGCGACCGTCAGGCGGAGCGAATTTGCGTTCCATTAAGACGAAGGCACCATTGGCGCAAGCGCTGGAGTAAGCGTCGGGCTGTTTTTCCCAGGGGCGGATGGTCTGGAGCGTGAGGAGCTGGGAGCGGATGTTGTTGAGCACGATTTCGCGGTCGCTTCGCGGAACGAAGCTGGCGCGTGAGTCGTCGGGATGAATTGCCTCGATGCGCTGCTCGAAGGTTTTCAGCGCGACGATTTCAGCGTCGATGGCTGGGCGCGAAAGGTCTTCGAGCTGCGAGTCGTATTGATGGAAGCCGGCGAGGGTGCCATTCGATGGGCCGTAGTGGAAATAGACCTGGTCGAAGTAGTCATCGGTGGCACGCGCGAGCCGAGCTTTCCAGTTGGGGGTGGCGGCGAGGGCGGAGATGGTTGTTGTCATGCAGATGGCGATGGCGGCCAAAGGGGTAGATTTTCTCATCACGGGTCTCCGGGAAATTCTTTCAGATTGCTCTCCGCGCCTAAAGGTCGCGTCATTGGATCAGGGTTTCAGGGGCGTGAAGGCCCCTGTTCCTTCCGTTTGATTATCCGGGCTGCTGAGGCATCTGTTCCTTCTAATTGAGGATCAAGCGTTGACGGTTGCGGGGGCGAGCCCGGCCAGCAGTTCGCGGATCTCGAGCAGAACTTCGTCGGGACGGGCGGCCTTGAGCGGGTATTTGAGAAGTCCCTGCGGCGTAAACTGCGCGCCGCGTTTGGCATTGCGCGAGACAAGCTGCATGAGGTGCGTTGGATCGACGGAGGCATTCTCAGTGAAACGGATTTGCAGCTCGCCGCGCTTGCGGTCGATTTGCGCGACGCCCATGCGTTCGCATTCGAGCCGCAGCATCGCCGCCTCAAGCAGGTAAACGGTGGCATCGGGCGGAGCGCCGTAGCGGTCTTCCAATTCGGCGCGGATTTCGTTGACAGCGGATTCGGAAGAAGCGCCGGCAATCTTCTTGTAGAGGCGCAGGCGCTGGTTTTCTTCGGGTACATAGCTCTCGTCGATGCGCAGCGCGATGCCGAGGTTGAGCTGCGTGGTGGGGCGCTCTTCGGCGCCCTCGCCTTTCAGTTCTTTGACGGCTGCTTCGAGCATGGAGGTGTAAAGCTCGAACCCGACGGCTTCAATGTGGCCACTCTGTTCGCCGCCGAGCATGTTGCCGGCGCCACGCAGTTCCAGATCGAGGGCCGCGATCTTGAAGCCGGCACCGAGGTCGCTGAACTCCTTGAGAGCGGCAAGACGGCGGCGCGCAATTTCAGTAAGCTCGTTCTCTGGCGGGATAAGGAGATAGGCGTAGGCGCGACGGTTGGAGCGGCCGACACGTCCGCGCAACTGGTAAAGTTCGCTGAGGCCGTGGCGCTCGGCGCGATTGACGAGGATCGTGTTGGCGAGCGGAATATCGAGGCCGTTTTCAATAATGGTGGTGGCGACAAGCACGTCGAACTCGTGGTGCATGAAGGCGAGCATGACTCTTTCGAGCTCACCTTCGCTCATCTGGCCATGCGCGACAGAGACACGCGCGGCCGGCACCAGTTCCTGAATGCGCAACGCGATATCGTAGATGGACTCAACGCGATTGTGGACAAAGTAGACTTGGCCGCCGCGCTCCAATTCGACCTCGATGGCGGAGCGAATGATCTTTTCGTCAAAGCGTGCGACAACGGTTTGGATCGCCATGCGGTCTTTGGGCGGTGTTTCAATGACGCTCATATCGCGCAGGCCCACGAGCGACATATGCAGCGTGCGCGGAATCGGCGTTGCGCTCATGGCGAGCACATCGATCTGCTTGCGCATCTGCTTCAGGCGTTCTTTGTGACGCACGCCGAAGCGCTGCTCCTCGTCAACGACGAGCAGGCCGAGGTCCTGAAACTTGATGTCTTTGGAAAGTAGGCGATGCGTGCCGATGAGAATGTCCACTTTGCCGGTGGCGACGCGTTCGACGATCTCCTTCTGCTCTTTCGGGGAGCGGAAGCGCGAGATCATCTCGATGTGAATGGGAAATTGCGCGAACCGCAGCTTGAACGTCTCGAAGTGCTGAAAACTGAGGACCGTGGTCGGCGTAAGGACTGCGACCTGCTTACCATCCTGCACGGCTTTGAAGGCGGCGCGCATGGCCACTTCAGTCTTGCCGTAACCCACATCGCCGCAGAGCAGTCGGTCCATGGGCGTGGGTGATTCCATGTCGTACTTGACCGCACGGATGGCAGACGCCTGGTCTTCGGTTTCAGTGAAATCGAACGAGTCTTCGAACTCGCGCTGGAATTCGTTGTCCTTGGAGAAGGAGACGCCCTCGACAGTGTGGCGCTCGGCATAGAGTTTGAGGAGCTCGGCGGCCATGTCCTGCATGGCCTTGCGCACACGAGCCTTCGTGCGGGTCCACTGCTGCGAGCCCAGCTTGCTGAGCGCGGGCGCGGGACCGGTGTCGGTGGAGCGATATTTCTGAATGAGGTCGAGGCGTGTGAGCGGGACATAAAGTTTGGCGCCTTCAGCGAACTCCAAAATCATGAATTCGATGGAGAGGCCGTCTTGCGCAATTTCCTTGAGCCCCTGATATTGCGCAATGCCGTGTTCGACGTGGACGACATAGTCGCCCATATGAAGATCGCGAAAATCGGAGACAAAGGCTGCAGTCTTGGATTTTTTCGGCTCCGGCCGCGCGGTCACATCGGCTTCGTCAGAGAGATCATTGGCGCCAAAAACAATGAGGTTGGCATCGGGGAAGACAACGCCTGAGGCGAGCGGCGAGCGCACGAGAACGGGAACGCGCAGATCACCGGCCAGATAGCTGGCTTCTTCGAGCACGGTTTCGCCGGTGGCGCGCGGAGCGCGGCTGCCAAGGCGGTAGGGAACTTCGTAATCGCGCAGAACCGTGGCCAGGCGCTCCACGTCGCCCTGGTGAGGAGCGGCAAGAACAATGCGCGTTTCGGCGGCGATGAGGCTCTTCAGTTGTTCGGTGAGCGCGGGGATCGAACCATGGAAGCGAAACGTAGGCCGCGTGGACAGTTCAATCTCGCCGAGGGTGGAGTCGGTTTCGAGAACGTCGACCACGCCGAGCTGATCAAGGTCGAGACCCATTTGAGACTCTAACGATGCCTGAAGGATTTCGGGGCGCAGGTAGATGTCCTCAGGGCGGACGAGCGAGCCGATACCGGAGCGCTCGTGGCGCTGCTCGACCTTGTTCCACCAGCGATCGATCTGGTTGCGGATCATGGCCGGCTCTTCGACAAAGAGCGCGCAGCGAGGGACGAGCGAAAGGAGCGAACGCTCGGCGCCGGCGACTGGGGTGAAGAATTCCCAGCCAGGAAAGACGCTAAGACCGCCGGCCGCAGCGGCTTCGGCGGCGAGTTCTTCATTTTCGGTCGCGACGCGCTGTTGACTGAGGCGGCCGTTCACAGCGGCCAGCAAGGGCTCGGTGACAGGTGTTTCAGTCAGCGGAAGAAGCTGCGTTTCGTCGAGCCCGCTTTGCGAGCGCTGGGTTTCAGGGTCGAATTTTCGGATGGTGTCAATTTCGTCGCCGAAGAACTCGATGCGCACGGGACGGTCGGTCTCGGGCGAGTAAACGTCGAGAATGCCGCCGCGGCGCGTAAACTGACCGGGCATTTCGACGAGATCCATTTGCGTGTAGCCGACGCTGGCTAGGTGGGCGGTGAGCACCTCGATATCGACTTCTTCGCCGCGCTTGACGGTGACGGCAAGGCCCGCATAGAACTCGTGGTCGAAAAGCTTGAGCGCAGCGGATTCGACGGGAGAGATGAGGATATCGACGGCGCCGGTGGAGAGCTTCCATAATGCGGCAGCGCGTTGCTCCTGCACATCGGGATGTGGCGAGAGATTCTCAAAGGGAAGGACATCGTGGGCGGGGAAGCGAACGACGCGCGCCGGATCGATGGCGCCGGTAAGCTCGCATCCGGTTTTGAGGAGTGGCTCGAGCGCCTCGGCGGCTTTGTTGTCGGCGACGATGAGAACAACCGGGTGTTTGGCGGCCCGCGCCAGCAGCGGAAGATAAAGAGCCCGCGCCGTCGCCGTCAGCCCGGACACACGCCGACGCCCCGCACCCAGGCCCAGGTGCCTGCGAACGCGTTCAAATCCCGGGGTATGCTCCAGTTCCGCGAAAATCTCGCGGACAAACGGGAGAATCATCAGATTCAAGTTTAGCAGCGATCACTTTGCGCAAAAATGCTCATCGAAGGCAATTTATTCTGCAGAACTTACGCGTCGAAAAACCGGCGCTGTCGAATTCACATTTTCTTCAAAAGCGCTGCGTGGCTGCGGCGGACCGAGGGCCGACCGATGATCGTCAGCCCCGCTTTCTGCGCGAGGTCGATCTCTTTCTGAAAGCCATCAAGCTTGACATGGCCGGCGGGTTCGGCAAAAAGAAGCAGACCGCCGGATTTGAGGGCGGCAGCGGTTTCGCGGAAGAAAGATTCGGCAGAGGGCATCTCGTGGACGACCGCGAAGGCAAGGACGAAATCGACGGCGCCGTTCAGATCAAAGAGGCCCATCTGTTCGGGCTGAGCGAGGCGAGTCTCAATGCGATTGTGGAGGCCGGCTTTAGCAGCGCGGCGATTCAAAGATTCGAGCATTCTCGGCTGGATGTCGGCTGCAATGATGCGGCCAGTGGAACCAACCATGCGAGCCAGCGGAATCGTAAAGAATCCCATGCCGGGACCGGGTTCGAGCACCGTCATGCCCTGGCGCAGGTAAGGGGCGAGCAGTCGTTCTGGAGCTTCCGAGATCCAGCGCCGGATCGGGCTGGCAAGAAGGTAACCGATCCACCAAGGGCAAACATGATGTTCTGCCATGGCTGTCCCCTTCCTTATCGTGTTTCGGTCGGAATGGCGCCGATGGGGAATGGCCGGACAGGCTTCGCAACTCACTGCAAGTATACGAAGGTTTCGGTGTACGGGTTTAAATGTTTTTGGGTCGGATGCGCGCGAGTCGCCGAGGATTGGCCCGATCAATCGATGCGGGGCGTGCCCCGGCGCAGGACAAGTCCGGTGATGCCGAAAGCGACGATGAAGATGAGCGCGATGAAGAAGTAGTACGCCATGGGGTGGTCCCAGCCGGGCGAGTACTTCAGATCCTGGCCGACCCAGAGGAGCAGCACGGTAGCGATAACTGCGAACTGGCCGGCAATGACCAGGAAGGTATGTCCGAGATCGCGCCGCTTGTCGAGCGCTTCAACCTGATCAGGTGTGAGGTTGCGTTCTTCGGGGGGAAGCATGGTATTTGGCATGGATGATCTCCCAGCCGGTCTTGCGGATGACCTCCGGCCCGGCTCTTCTACTTTTGATTGAACCACATGGCGGGGCAGATGCGCCAGCGAGCGGACTGGCGGTGCCGCGCAAGACTAGTTGCGCTATTGCGGCGGATAGCCGACGGATTGAGCATAGAGAACAGTGCGGTCTGCGCCGAGGCCCAGCTTGGCAGCAACGTCCTGCGCATGCACGGTGTATAACCAGGCATTAAGCCCCTGGGAAGCGGCGAAGAGATAAACGTTCTGGCCGATAAATCCGCAATCCACCTGTGCGAAATCGTCTTTTGTTGGAGCGACATAAATGATAGTAACCGCGGCGTGGGCGGCGGGTGCGGGGCTGACGGAGCCGCGAATGTCGCCGGAAAGCACCGGACGCAGCAGGTTCTGTTCAGCTTCGTAGACATAAACTCCGTCGGCGAGCGCGATTTCGAGCTGAATGTCCTGGGTGTTGCGGGCGGAGGGCGCGGTGCGGCCCAATCCCGGCTTGACTTCGCGTGAGCGATTCACGCCGAAAGCCGCCCACAGGAGGTTGGAGAGCATTTGAGAAGAGAGCGGCTTATCGAGGAAAGCGCGCGAGGTTTTGCGTTGCGCCAAAGCCTGCATGAGCGGTGCGCCGCCCGTAGTTTGCGGCACGGGCAGCTGGATGGGCTTCAGTTCGGCGGCCAGAACCGGAGTGGGTACCTTATGCGAGCTGACGAGAAAGGCCGCAGCCCAAAGGGGGATAATCAACGCCAGCGAGAGACATATCCAGCGGAGGGAAAAACGAGTAGATGTGCGCATGATCTCACCTCAACGAATCGAGCCAAGCACACCCGCCTCCTGAGGTGTGCGGAAAAAGGGAAGTGAAATCGAAAGAGTTTAGGCAGTTCCACACTGTACGCGCATTTTGGGGTGGGGCGCAAGAGAGACGCGCACGTCTGTCGAGTGCAGTCGCAGGTGTCAATTGGCCCGCGGAACTGGAACGTTCCTGGCGCGCCTATTCCATCAAGAAGGCGAGAGATTGGAGCGTGGTGATCTCAAAGGGCTTGCGGCAGCGGATGTTGGCGCACTGCAGTTTGTCGTCGCGGCGGACCATATAGGACTGGGCTTTGGCAAACCTGGCCCGGTCGCGCTCGTCGGCTCCGCGTGGCAGTTGGGCGCGCTTACGGCGCACCACCCAAGTCACTTTGTATTCGGCGGCCTGGCCACACTTGGGGCAGGTCAGGCTGTGCGTGCGCTGCTCGGTGGTTTCATTGAAGAATTCCCGCTCTTCCATTTCTATGGCCCTCCGGCTCGCCGTCCCGGCCAATTCACCCGGGACCCAGGACTCGACGCGTGCACTTTCGCGCCGACCGAATCTATTCCATACTCAAGCCTGCCATGGCGAAACGCAAGCCAACCCCTTTTTCGGCCGCCAAAGCGGTCAAAGCCAATGCGCGGGAGCGTGTGGGCCAGCCAAAACCCTCACGAGTGCTGCCAGAAAAGCCGCGCACGGGCCGCCAGACAAAACACAAGCCCAAACTCGGAGAAATCATAAGGGAGGATGAATAGGCATGGCCAAGGCAGTTGGTGTAGGCGGAGTGTTTCTGAGAGCCCGAGATCCGAAGGCGTTGAGCCAGTGGTACGCGGAACATTTGGGAATCCCGACGCAGGATGGTGGCCCGCTGGCATTTGACGGGCCGGAAGCTGCGGGTATGACTGTGTTTGCCCATTTTCCAGAGAACACGAAGTATTTTGGCGAAGGCACGCAGCAGGTCATGGTGAATTTTCGCGTGGACGATCTGGATGCGCTGCTGCGAAAGCTTGCGGATGCCGGTGTGCGCATCGATCCGAAGCGAGACGACGCCTCGTACGGACGATTTGCGTGGATCTGGGATCCTGAAGGCAATCGCGTGGAGTTGTGGCAGGCGGTGTAATGACCGCTAATGATCGACGCTGTAAGGGCCAGGAAGGGCGGGTTTTGCCGGCTGCTCGGTTTTCTTTTCGACCACATTCGTCATTTTGGAGTAGATGCGAAACTGAACGACGAGATCGAGCAAGACCGGAACCGGCTTACCATCTTTCGTCGCCGGCGTAAACGTAGCTTTGCGGATGGCATCGACGGCGTTCTCGTCGAGTCCGAATCCGATGGGCCTGGCCACGGCAATCTCACCCGGTTTGCCGTCAGCGTCGACCACCACGTGATAGAGCGACATGCCCGCCACGCCGTGGTCCTGGGCGTACTGGTTTGACTGAGGCTCGAAGTTCGTGGTCAGATGCGCTTTTGTGTCTACCTGGCTCTCGCGCAACACGGCGGGGTCTTTGGGGCGATAGTCGGTCTTGTTGGCCGCAGCTTCGTAGTAAAGCTTCCAGAAATCGGGCATTGCGTCCATCATGCGGCCGTCGAAGGGCTGCGCAAAAACATTGTTCAACGCATCTTTCAGGACCTGGGCCGCGTGTGCAGGCGAAGTCGTAGTCGTGGTTTTCGAATCGGCCAAGTGATCGGGCGGAGGAGCAGCGGGCATCTTCTGCTGCGCGTCGCTGACTGTGGCAGCTTCAGAAGGCGCCGGAGGAGCGGGCGCGGCAGTCGGTGCGGCGGCAGTCGCAGATGCAGGATTGGCAGGTTTCGCGTCTGATTTGTTCTTTTCTTTTTTCTCTTTCGGCTGCTTGGGTTTCACCACGATCTCGCGGTCGATGGTGATCTTGACTACTTTCTTTTTCGGCGTGATGTTGACGCGATCAACGGCCTTAGTCGGATCTTCATAGGGCATCGCGCCCAGGAAATGAAGTCCGTAGCGCTGACCTTCAAGCTCGAGCTTGTGCTTGGTGAGGTGCAATTTGTCGACCTGGATTTCGCACAGAGTGTACGAGCCTTGCGCGGAGTGTCCGGCGAGGACACCGTGCTCGTTGAAGCTGAGCGTGTTGTCGAGGTAGCCGCCGCGGAGGAAAAGCTGCTTGCCGATCAACATGCCACGGAGCTCTTCTTCCGTGATGCCGCCCGCTTCGGAAAACTGGGGAGCTACGCCTGAAGCGGATGCCGGCGAAGGCGAGGTAGAAGCCGCAGCCGGGGCTTGCGTGGGTGCGGCAGCCGGCGGCACTTGAGCAGGCGTGGCCGCTGGCTGTTGCACCGTCGGAGCGTCCTGGGCGATAAGGGCGAAGGAAAACGCAACGGCCAGGACGCCGCAGGAGATCAGGAGGCCAAGGCGAATTCGAGCAGTTATGGCAGACATTCCGCGGGAAAAGCGAACAAGAAAGGCATACACAGCCTATCAAGGCCACTTTAGCAGGATTCCATTTTGGCCGTGCGAAAAAGAGGAGTTGCGGCGTTACTTGTGTGGGACGTTTGTGGACGATTGGTTGGAGCGCTTGGGAACGTCTTGCAGGCGCCAGAGTATGCGGCGGAAGAGGCCGAGAATCCGTCGCGCATCGCGTCCGCTCAGCGCGAGCCGTCGCAGGAGGAGATGGACATCGTGCCGATTGGCACTGCGCATGATGGCGGGTGGGTAGTTGGCGGCGGCCATGGTTTGGGCGATGAGTTCGGCGAGGAGGTCGAGATCGCGAGAGGTGGCGGGTGGGAGCGAATTGGCAGAAGTGGTCTCCCAGGTCCCAGAAGCGGGATCTCCACCCCACGGACGAGGACCTGTCCGTCGGGACCCCGGATCTGGGGCACCCGGATCGCTGGCATCGGAGGCGAGGCGCAAGGAGAGTTCGTAGAGGCAGACGGCGACGGCCTGAGCGAGATTCATTGATGGCTGGCGTGCATCGGTGGGACTGGTGACAAGCAGATGGCAATGTGCGAGGTCTTCCCGCGATAGGCCGCGCTTTTCTGAGCCGAAGACCAGGGCAGTGCGGCCGCCGCGGGCGAGTTCGGAGCGGATAATCGGACGCAGATCAGGGAGCGAGATGACCGGCTGCTTTGGTTTGCGGTGGGTGAGAGAAGCGGTGCCGGCAACGAGCGTGCAATCGGCGACGGCCGCCGCCAACGTTTCGGATTCGCCTGCGTTCCGGAGCAGATCGGGAGCGCCGACGGCGGATTTCGCCTCGCGCCAGTGGGCCTGGTAGGGAGCGACGACGGCGAGGCGCGAGAAGCCGAAGTTGGCCATGGCGCGCGCGGCTGCTCCTATATTGAGGGGATTTCGCGGGGAGACGAGGACGACGGTGAGGCGGTCGAGATGGGATGTGTTGGGCAACGCCCTATTGTAGTGCGCATGATTCATTCGGGCGTCTGGCCGTGCCGCGAGTGTTAGCCTCATTACGTGCTCTGGACGAATCCAGCGACGACGGCTCTGAATGCGCTGAGCCAGGCGCCGATTGTGCGCTTCAGCGTGCTGGCATTGAGCTCGATCTTTTTTCTGGTGGATCCGTTCGCGGCGATCCCGTCGTTTCTGGCAATTACCGAAAATGCCGATGTCAAGCGACGCAAGCGCATGGCGCGGAAAGGCGCATTGACCTGCTTCATTGTGCTGACAACGTTTGCCGTAGCGGGGCAGCTCATCTTCAGGATGTTCGGGATTACGCTGCCGGCGTTTGAAATTGCCGGCGGATTGATCCTGCTGCTGATCGGGCTGGACATGCTGGAAGCGAAACGCTCGGCAACACAGGAGGCAATGGGCGACACCGAAGAGGGCGCGGCGAAAGAGGATGCGGGGATTGTGCCGCTTGGCATTCCGATGCTCGCCGGGCCGGGAGCGATCTCATCGGTGATGGTTCTGGTGGGGCAGGTGCCGGCGTTTTGGGGATGGCAAATGGGCGCGATTCTTGGCGCAATCTCGGTGACGGCTCTGGTGAGCTATTGGGTGCTGGCTGGCGCGAGCAAGGTGCGCAGAGTGATGGGCGAGACGGGGATCCGGATCCTGGTAAGGATCATGGGGCTGCTGCTGGTGGCGCTGGCGATGCAGTATTTTGTGAATGGGCTGACGGACCTGGGCGTGATTGCGAAGCAGTAGAGTGAAGCGAATGAGGGGGCAAGAGCACTTAACTGAGCCCCCGCTGGCTAGCTCTGATCGGGCGGGAAAGGCTTGAAATGGAGAACGGCACGAAGTACTTTCCCACAGATTTGAAAAGGTTTCCACAAGGCGGATCGGAGCGGTTTCGAGGCCAGGGGGAAAACTTTCTTTTACATATTGCAAACAAAGGTAGTTAGCTTGGCTCCAATGCTTGCATCTATGGTTGGCCTGTGCTACTCTAATTAAGTTGTAGCTGAGCAGTGGAGCCTCCCGGTGGCCGTGTGGCCTGCCCTCGTGAGGGAAGTGGGAAGCTGGTTCGTAGGGTCGGACGTGATGCATTGTTGCACCGTTGAACCCCTGTAGGGAATCCCGCAGAGAACAAGCCATTGCATGACCCAGAGAGTGATCTCTCTGCGAGCCCTAGCGGCTCGGGCATTTTTTGCTGGACGCTCTTTGATTTTTGCGCAGTGCGAACCGTTATTGCCGTGGTTCAAGCGGGAAGTTTGCTTGACCTGGAGCAGAGGTTTTGATAGGTTTAAAAGGTTCGCGCCAAAACGCCGTAGCCTGCAGTACAAGCAGACAAAATCAGCGTTGCGCATCAAGTTCGAGGACAAGCCGGACTTCGGTTCGGGCCTCGATCCAAGGGTCTCGCTCAGGCGAGTCGCCCTCAAGGATCTTTGACAAATTGGTTGAACGTGCCAGTCGTGAGATGCGATCAGGTTTGGCTTGATCAGTCTCACAAGGTAAGGTGCCCGGCGCCTAAGCCGATCGTGAGATCGGATGACCGGGCACGATCGGTTCACATCGACCTCCGTCGAGGTGGATCGATATCAGGCTTCAAACGAGAGTTTGATCCTGGCTCAGAATCAACGCTGGCGGCGTGCCTAACACATGCAAGTCGAACGAGAAAGTGGTAGCAATACCATGAGTAAAGTGGCGCACGGGTGAGTAACACGTGACTAA
>Ga0335085_10000647_pt1 | contig 92307 bp, 90 predicted proteins | sample Lox_Sample_45_FD_206712 | JGI IMG/M metagenome (GOLD analysis project Ga0335085, IMG submission 206712) | Soil microbial communities from Loxahatchee National Wildlife Refuge, Florida, United States - Lox_Sample_4.5 | ecosystem: Environmental > Terrestrial > Soil > Wetlands | place: USA...
ACCCCGATAGCCTCGGGTACCGCCGGATCACCGTCGCCCCGCATGACACGGTTAGCTTTTTTGCCGTCCTCGGGTTTATAAAAGCACCGACCAACACCATCAACCCTACGCTGACGGGGACTTCGCTCATCCGCCAGGCCGTCGCCATCAATCACGAGAACCGTACCATCATCGACACGATCACCAATCTCTTCGCGGGGATCATGCTCATGATGATCTTTTATGCGGCCAGTGAATACCTGCAAAGTGCAAAGCCCGAGTTCCTCTATTATATCGGCTATGCGATCTGTATCAGCGTGCTCCTTTTCCTGAAATCGACCCTCCATCATGTCACCACCGCCTTCAATTTTTACTTTGAAAGCTTTCTTGACAATATCCTGTTTTCCGCCGGCTACATCTCTTATATCTTCTTTCACCGCAAATTCCTCGACACGAGACGGTATTTCCGGGGTCTGGACCGATTTCTGAAATGGGGAGCGATTGCCATCACCGCCGTCACGATCGCCTATATCGCATTCTACTATCTCTCGGATGATTTCCGTATCGCCAACACCCTCGAAGACAGTATAAAGATCCTCCTGCTACTGATTTCCATCGGGTTTATCGCCAAAGGGCTGACCTATCACGACCGGCTGATGAACTATATCGTCCTCGGCAATATCTCGCTCTGCCTGCTGTCCATCGTTTCCCAGGTCATGATCAGCACCAATTTCAAACCCGTCAAAAGCAGCTCCGTCCTGAACCTCGCCCTTTTCTATTACGAAATAGGCATCACAATCGAATTGCTTTTCTTCCTGTTTGCCCTCACGTACAAAAACAAACGCGAGATCATCCTCAGTATCCAGAAGGAAGAGAAGCTCAAACTGGAGGGCGAACGAAAGGAGATGGAAAAGCAGGTGGCCGTGCTGGCTGCCAAGCAAGACGAGCGCAACCGGATCTCCGTCGATATGCACGACGAGCTCGGCTCAGGCGTGACCGCCATCCGTCTTATGTCCGAGATCGTCAAAAGTAAAATGAAGAACACCACGCTTCCCGAGATCGAAAAGATCTCCAATTCCGCCAACGAGCTGCTCACCAAGATGAACACGATCATCTGGACGATGACCAGTTCCAACGATACCGTCGAAAACCTGATCGCCTATATCCGGTCCTATGCCGTCGAATTCTTCGAGAATACGTCTATCGACTGTATCTTCAGCATGCCCGCCTCCATCCCCGCGCGGGAGATCAGCGGGGAGAAGCGCCGGAATATCTTTCTGTCCGTCAAAGAGGCACTCAACAATGTAGTAAAGCACTCGCAAAGCCCGGTCGTGCGTATCAACGTAACGGTGCAGGACCGGATGATCATCGAGATCCAGGATGACGGCGTCGGGATCGACCTGGATAAACTCCGCAAATTCGGGAACGGGCTCAACAACATGAAGAAACGTATGGCCTCGATCAACGGGGAGTTCCTGGTGGAGAACCGCCAGGGCACGCGCACTACTTTTTATCTGACGTTATAACGGCCAGCCAAAGGAATATCCAGCCGGCGATAAAAAATGCCCCGCCGACGGGTGTCGCTATCCCGATGAGCTTCATCGGGGAAACTTCCGCAGCCTTAAGCGCCGTGAGAGTATACAGCGACCCGCAGAAGAAAATGATCCCCATGATAAAACAATTCCCTGCCCAAACCGCCCAGCGGTTCGAGACCCGATCGGGCATCAACCCGACGAAAAGCAACGCAAATACGTGATAAAACTGGTAACGCACGCCCGTCTCGAAAATTGCGACCGCTTCCGGCGACACGATCTCTTTCAGCCGGTGCGCGGCAAAGGCCCCAAGCGCCACCGACAACGCCCCCAAAACAGCCGCAACCGAAAGAAAACTTTTATGCATAGCAGTTATTATGTCTTGTCGCTATAATTCCTCCTTCATCCGGTCGGGCTTTTCACTCTGGAACAATAGTTTGATCAGCTCGTCCAGCGTGACGCTCTCCTCGTTCACCGTCACGTCAGCCTGCTGGTAATACATCCGGCGCTCGCTTAGCTTCTTTACGATATACCGGTCGAGATCTGCATCATCAACCGCCTTGATCAGCGGCCGGGTCTTACGCTCCCGTTGTAACCGCTCCTTCAGCGCCTCGATCGACGTATTCAGCCAGATCACCTTCCCGCTTTTCTTCATGAATTCGATGTTATTGAAGAAGCAGGGCGTCCCGCCGCCACAGGAAAGGATGAAGCCGTCTTCCCCCTCCACGATCCGTTCGAGCGCCTCGGTCTCTTTATACCGGAAATATTCCTCGCCCTTATCCGCGAAAATATCCGCCACCGATTTCTTTTCCTGCTCCACGATCACCGTGTCGAGGTCGAAGAAAGCGAGCCCCAGCTTCTTTGAAAGCAGGCGCCCCCAGTGTGTTTTGCCGGAACCCATAAAACCGATCAGGAATATTTTCATTTAAATGCATTAAACCCGGTAATATCCATCCCGGTGATCAACAAATGAACGTCATGGGTCCCTTCATAGGTCAGTACGCTCTCGATGTTCATCATATGCCGCATGATCGAATATTCGCCCGTGATGCCCATCCCGCCAAGCACCTGCCGCGCGTCCCGGGCGATCTGTGCGGCAATTTCGCAGCCGTTCCGTTTTGCCATCGATACCTGCGCCGGTGTTGCCCGGCCTTCGCTCATCAGCACGCCCAGCCGCCAGTTCAACAGCTGCGCCTTGGTGATCTCCGTCACCATTTCCGCCAGTTTCTTTTGTTGCAATTGAAAACTCCCGATCGGGCGACCGAATTGTATCCGCTCCCTGCTGTAACGAAGGGCGGTGTCATAACAATCCATCGCCGCTCCTACCGATCCCCAGGCGATCCCGTAGCGCGCCTTTGTCAGACAGCCCAGCGGTCCCTTTAATCCTTTTATGTTCGGCAGGATATTCGCTTTTGGCACTTTGACATGATCGAAAACCAACTCGCCCGTCGCGGAAGCCCGGAGGCTCCATTTCCCATGTGTCGTCGGTGTCGAGAAACCTTCCATCCCCCGCTCGAGGATCATTCCCCGGATAACGCCTTCCTCATCCTTCGCCCAAACCACCGCCACCTGCGCAAACGGGGCGTTGCTGATCCACATTTTGCTCCCGTTCAGGATCACATGATCCCCCGCATCTTTGATATTGCTCAACATTCCCGATGGGTCGCTGCCATGGTTTGGTTCGGTGAGCCCGAAACAACCCAGCCATTCCCCGCTTGCCAGTTTCGGAAGATACTTCCGCCGCTGTTCCTCGCTGCCATACTCATAAATAGGAAACATCACGAGCGATCCCTGTACGGAGGCGGTGGAACGGACCCCGCTGTCGCCCCGCTCCAGTTCCTGCATCATCAGTCCATAGCTGATATAATCGAGGCCGCCGCCGCCATACTGCTCCGGGACCGTGGGCCCAAAACATCCCAGCTGCCCCAGTTCGCCCACGATCTGCTGCGGAAACTCCGCCCGTTGAGCATAATCCTCGATGATAGGAGAAATCTTCTTTTTTACATAGTTTCGTACCGAATCGCGGATAAGCTTGTGCTCTTCAGTCAGTAACTCATCGAGTTGGAAATAATCCGGGCTTTGGAAGATGTCTGATTTCGCATTGACAGGCATGGCGATCGCGGTTTTTTTATTGATCCGATGCGAAAGTAAGAAATGTGCCGTCTCCGGCAGCTTTTTGGGCCTTTTTTCCGTAATCGTGCAACATGCCGGGAAAATGGGTGTACTTTATAAGTAGATGAACGCAAAAACAGTTTCATTGGAATTAACGGAACCAATACTACATGACGAGTTGGTGGAACGATGCAAACAGGGAGATAGCCGGAGTTTTGCAGAGTTGTACAAAAAGTACGCCAGGGCCATGTACAATACCAGCCTCCGGATCGTCAACCATACGGGGGACGCGGAAGACGTGCTGCAGGAAGCGTTCACCGATGCCTTCCGTTCCCTGGAAGACTTTCACTACAAGTCGACCTTTGGAGCCTGGTTAAAACGGATCGTCATCAACAAGTCGATCAACCTGCTCCGGAAACGTCGAATGGATCTGGTAGACATTGAAAAAACCAATATCGGGCATCTTCCCGACGATGAAGAGGCGGATGAGGAGGAAAAGGCGTTGAAGGTAGAAGAGATCAGGCGGGCCGTGGCCCTGCTGCCGAATGGCTACCGTACAGTCCTGACCCTTTACCTCTTCGAAGGATATGACCAGGAGGAAATAGCGGAGATCCTACAGGTCTCGCATGCGACGGTCCGAACGCAATATATGCGGGCCAAACAAAAATTATTGCAACTGATCAAACAAGCAGCATAAAATGAGCAACAGACTTGAACAATTTGTCCGCGATCACCGCGAAGAATTCGACGGTGACGAACCGGATAGCAGCGTATGGGAGGCGATCCGCAAGGATATGGGGCTTGGTGAAGATCGTGGAGAAGATCCCAACAAAAAAAAACCGGCCCCGGTGGTCCGGCTCTACCGGTCCATGGCCGTGGCCGCCGCCGTCGTCCTCCTGATCGCGGGAACAGTCTGGTTGATTAATTCCCGCCAGACGACACCGCGAACGGATAGCTCCCTCGCCACAACCACTTCAGGACCCAAAAAAACCGATTCGCCACGTACCCAGCCGGCTAACCAGGTAGCGCAGACCCCGGTCTCAAACCCGGACTCGGGTCAGGCGGTGGCAAGATCCTCGCCGGAGGATCAGAAGATCTCACCCGCGGACGAATTGGGCAAATCAGAGAACGAGGAGATGTACCATTATGCTAAACTGGTGGAAATCAAGCAAAAAGAACTTAAGACCATCGAGAAGGACGAACCCTTGCTATATCAGCAGTTCTCTGCGGATGTCAATAAGCTGGACAGCTCCTACCATGCTCTTCAACAACAATTGCCAAAGAACCCGAATCGCGAACAAATACTCGAAGCCATGTTACAGAATCTACAGCTGCAGATGGGATTACTGAATCATCAGCTCGACATTATCAAACAAATCAATCATTCCAAAAAATCAGAATATGAAAAGGCAAATAAGACTGCTACGCTTTAACGCAGTGCCCTTATTGCTTGTCTTATCTGCTCCCTTATTGAGCCTGGCCGCAGGCCGGGGTAACCCGGAAGATGTGAGGAAGACGAAGCTCATCAATCGTTCCTATAGCGTCACAGCCGAAGATAAGTTACAGATAGACAATCAGTTCGGAGACGTGACCGTCTCCACCTGGGATCAAAATAAAATCACGGTCGACATCGAGATCGGGGCCCGTGCCCGGACAGAGGAAAAGGCGCAGGACATCCTGAATCAGATCGATGTCCGGGAGGACAAAGGAGATCACCTTTACGCGTTCAAAACAAAAGTGGGCGAGATTCGCAGCCAAAACGGCTCCCGGCACGACGGCGGCGATGGTGACAACCGGACCTTTTATATCGACTATGTCATCCACATGCCCGCCGGCAACCCGCTCGATCTCCACAACGATTTCGGTCATACGGACATCCCCAATTTCACCGGTCATGTCAACCTGACCAGCAAATACGGAAGTCTTGTCGCCGGCAACCTTGCCAGCGTAGGTGCGATCGACGTCGAATTTGGCCGCGCCACGATCGGGGACATCACCAACGGAAAAGTTGTATTTCAGTATAACAGTTCTTCGCGGATCGGAAAGGTCAACGGCTCCGTGCGCATCATCAGCGAATTCTCCAGCCGGGTACAGATCAATGTCGGCGATGTCAAGGATCTGACGATCAACGAATCTTATTCCGGCATCCGGATGGTGGTGGACAAGAACGTCTCCGCCCAGATCAATATCCACACGAATTTTGGCGAGTTCCGCAACGAAAGCGATTTTACGATAAAAGAGCAGCATGAGGGGGACGACGATACCGGGCCGAAATTCGACCGCGACTATTCCGGCACGATGAATGACGGTAAGGCGCAGATCAAGGTGAAAAGTGAATTCGGCAGTCTCCGGTTAACCACGTTCGGCGAGAGCGACAATGATAACGATAACCATTACCGGAACAGGCAAAAGAATAAAGACAAGGACAAGGATAAGGATAAAGAAAAGGATAAATCGGAGGAATCGGTATCTTAGCGAATGCACGTCACCGCCCGCCGATCCTTTACCAACTGGCTTTCCCGACATCTGACCCTGCTCGTATTTATTGCCCTGGTAGCCGCCGTGCTGCTGGGGCAATTTTATCCGGCGACTGCTGTAAAGATGCAGCCGCTTGGCGAATACTTTATCGACGTTATCAAGGTATTTATTCCGCCTATTATTTTCCTCACTATCGTCTCGGGTATCAGCGGGATGAACGACCTCAGAAAAGTTGGCCGGATCGGAATTAAAGCGCTTGTCTATTTTGAAGTTGTCACGACGCTTTCGCTGACAATCGGCATCCTCCTCGCCTACCTCGTCAAACCCGGCCACATCGATAAGCATGGCCTCCCCGTCGGCGATGCCTCCAAATACGCCAGGGTTCAGGGATTTGACTGGGGGGCATTTTTTGCGCACAACACCACCCTGCAGGTCCTGCTGCTGGCGATTGTCGTCGGGATCGTTCTCAGCCTCCGGCCCAAACGTGAAAAGGTGCTTCCTTATATCCACCTCGCCACGCGCTGGGTCTTCGTGGCGCTCAGGTACTTTATGTTCCTCGCCCCGCTCGGTGCTTTTGGCGGCATGGCGTACACGATCGGCAAATACGGCATCCGGACGCTAAAGCCGCTCGCCATGCTGATGGGAACGGTATATGGCACGATGATCGTGTTCGTCTTTTTCGTTCTCGGGCTGATCATGCGTTATTTCAGGTTCAACATCTGGACCTATCTGAAGGATATTCGCGAAGAGATTTTGATCGTACTCGGAACATCGTCTTCCGAGGCGGCCCAACCGTCGCTGATGGCCAAGCTCGAGCGTATGGGGTGCAGCCAGCCCGTGGTCGGTCTGGTTGTTCCGACGGGGTATTCGTTCAACCTCGACGGCACGTCGATTTATCTATCCATGTCGGTGATATTCCTTGCCCAACTCTATAACGTCCAGCTCAGTCTTGGGGAACTGCTCAGCATCCTCGGCATCCTGATGATCACTTCAAAAGGCGCCGCCGGGGTGACGGGAAGCGGCTTCACCGTGCTTGCGTCGACGCTGACCGCACTTCAGAAGATACCGGTGGAGGGGCTTGCGTTTCTGCTCGCCGTCGATAAGTTCATGAGCGAAGCCCGCGCCATCACCAATATTATCGGCAATGGCGTTGCCACGCTTGTGATCGCAAAAAGCGAAGGAGAATTTACGGCACCCTGAGCACGAGGCCCACTGTCGGGAACTCCACGATATATTCGTATCGCCACTCCGCCCGGATCCACAGTATATGCACTAACCGCACTTCGATTCCGCAGCCCACCAGGAATGTCATGCCGTAATTTTTGTAGATGCCCCCCGCGTCAAGTAACGCAGGATTATTCGTCACCTCATTGACTTTGGCAATCGACAGGCCGGCAAGCACAAAAGGCTGCACCACCCCGCTGGTGAGGCTATATTGGACAGTCAGCGGCACGCTGGTGATCTGGTAGTTCTTGTAGTCATACAGCGTTGCCACATTGTAGTAGGGATCGCGCACCGTTGTGTTGACCTGGGAATAGCGGATACCGAGGTTGAACGAAACCTTTGGGTCCAGTTGCGGCCAGACTAACTGGAGCCGGAGCTCGCCGGTTGCCTGGCTTTGCGCGCCGAGCGGAATGCCGCCCGCATAAGCATATACGCTGACAATCGATTTCGCCTTGTGATAATAGGTCGCGACGGCTTTACCGGGGTTCACGCATTCGTCCAGTTTTTGAAAGAAGGCGATCATGGCCTGAATGGAATAATCGGCCCGTTCGATCTCTTTTCGCGCTGCTTCGCATGACGTCGCAAAGAAATTCAGTTCGTTGCGGAAATTGCCTTTCACATAGGGGAGCGAACGGAGGTCGTCGTCGTAGATCATGTAGAAGACGGTATCCCTTCGCACCAGGAAATACAGTTCACCGTCTTCCGTGAAGGTAAAGAGGTCATATTCGCCGGTAACCAGCAATTTTCCGAAATAGGTCCGGGTGACCGGCTCCTCTTTTCGCGTATCCGAAAAGGTGATTGCCCTGAAGAGGTTGCCCGCTTCGTATTGATAGGATTTTACGGCGTCATATGCGAAGACCTGGTAGTCGTTTTCTGCTGCCGACGCTTTGAAGGAGATGTGTTTTGCGGATTCGTCGGTGCCTTGTTCTTTCAGGAACCCGTGGACAGTGTCACCGGAAGTTCGAACGATGTAGCCCGGAAGGTCTTTGACTTGCGCCCGAGCGGCGGACAACAGGACGCACAGGCTTATGGCCAGAACAAAGGTATTTTTCATGCAACAATCGGTTTTAGTAGTTTAGGTGGCGTTAATGTATGAACTTATCCGAAAATTCGCAAGCGTTTTTCAAATGAATTTATGCATTTCATGGCGATACGCCGCCGCGACGCGCCCCGCGGCCGCGGCAAAATCTTCTCCGACTGACGCATAGATCACGGCCCGGCTCGCGTTCACCAATAGCCCCACGTCCTTATTCATAACCTTCCTTGAGATTTCCTCCAGATCCCCACCCTGTGCCCCTACGCCCGGCACCAGGAAGAAGTGGTCCGGCATCAGCCGCCGCACTCGTTCGAAGGCTTCCGCCTGGGTGGCGCCGATCACAAACATCATGTTGTCCGGTGAACTCCATTCCGCCGCGGTGGTCAGCACCCGCTCGTACAGGTGCTCCGCTTTGGCCGACCCCATACGCTGCAGTTCAAAATCCGCGGCTCCCGGATTGGAAGTGAGCCCAAGCACGATCGTCCATTTATCCTTGTATTCGAGGAAGGGTCGCACGCTGTCCTCGCCCATATATGGCGTCACGGTTATCGCATCGAATGGCATCGTCTCAAAAAAAGCGCGGGCATACTGCGCGGAGGTGTTCCCGATATCGCCCCTTTTTGCGTCGGCAATGCGGAGATGGGTCGCGGGGATATAGTTGACGGTGCGTTCCATCGCCTCCCAGCCTTTTACGCCCATTGCCTCGTAGAAGGCTGTGTTGATCTTGTAGGCTACACAGTGGGGCGCGGTTGCGTCGATGATCTGGCGGTTGAAGCCGACAATCGCGTCGGCAACGCCTTTTTCGTTATATCGATCGCGGAAGTGACGGGGTAGCTTATCGGGGTCGGTATCCAGGCCAACGGACAGGTAGGAACCTTTGGATCGAATGGAAGAAACCAGTTCTTGACGTGTCATTTATCCGGTTACGTTGTTGAAAACCATATTTTCTGTTTATCCCTTTGGGCCATTTCCCCGATAAGCGCACGTTTGAAAAACGGGTTCACCCAGTCGGCAAATTCGAGTGCAATGTCCCAGTGATCATACGTGCTGCCGTGCCTGCCCTCAATAGCGACCAGGCCGATTGCATTGGTCCGCTCTATCCAATACTTTACTCCCAATTTGAAATTCTTGGCCCCCGCCCATGTGCCCAATCTCTAACTACGGCGAATTCGCCGTAGTTAAAATTCTTATTTTGCTCCTCCTCCCATACACCCAACATCTCAATCGTCTTTTTTGTCCTGAGCCAATCACCCACCCGCACCTTGCTGAACCCGGCCTGGAGCATACTCGTCAATGAATAATAATGCCCCCTGCCCACCTTCATCACATAAATCCTGATATCATCGACCTCCAATATCACCGCCACCCGAATTTGCGGCAAAGATCCTATTTTTCCGGCGGTTTTTTTGAAGAAAATAGCTCCTGCTCCCGGTCCCGCATCTCCCCGGCCACAGCCCGCGCGGCCTCATCCCCGGTCTCCAGCTGGCGGATAACCTCGTGATAACTTCCTTCATCGCGGTTTTGCGACAATTTATACGCCGCCTGCATCTCGGTCACCAAAATGCGAAAGCCGACGATCCCGCGAAGCTCCGCCGCCAGCTGTTTATCCGGGATCTCCCCGATCTTCACCGGCGTCGGGAGACGATGCTCATAGTTGTCGACCAGGCGTGACAACGCCGCCTTCAGTTCCTCCCCTCCCATCACGGTCAGCGTTCCATATACATGGACGGCAATATAATTCCATGTCGGCACATTGATCCGGGTATACCACCGCGGCGACACATACGCGTGCGGCCCGGGAAAGATGGCCAGTACTTTTGTGTCGTCCGCGAACGAAAGTTTTTGATCATTGCCCCGGCTGATGTGCCCTACGAGCACATCGCGACCCTGACCATCCTTCTCCAGCAACAGCGGGATATGCGTTGCGATAGGGACCCCTTCCATTACGGTCACCAGGATCGCAAATGAATTTTCGCGGATAAACGCATGGATCTTTCCGGGATCTTTTTCTTCGTATCGTCCTGGAATATACATCAGGTTGTTTGTGCAAGCAGGGAGGCGCTGCGTTCCGATTGCACATTCGCATTGATCATGGCGATGCTTCGCGCCGCGTTACCCGCAAAATCGACAAACGCCTTTCTTGTCACCGCATCATCGCTCATCATGATCGGCACCCCGGTATCTCCGCCCTCGCGGATACTTTGCACCAAAGGGATCTGGCCCAGGAAGGGAATCTCATACTCCTCGGCCAACCGTTTACCGCCCTCCTTCCCAAAAATATAGTATTTGTGCTCCGGCAGCTCTGCGGGTGTAAAATAGCTCATGTTCTCGACCAGGCCGATCACCGGCACCTTTAGCTGCGCCTGACCGAACATCGCGATCCCCTTTTTGGCATCCGCCAGCGCCACGTCCTGCGGCGTCGTCACGACGATCACACCGGTAACGGGGACCAGTTGCAGCAAGGTCAGGTGAATATCTCCGGTCCCCGGCGGCATATCGATCACCAGGTAGTCCAGCTCGTCCCACAGGACATCCGTCACGAACTGCCGGATCGCACTGCTTGCCATCGGACCGCGCCAAACGACCGCATTCTTTTCATCCACCAACAACCCGATACTCATCAGCTTTATTCCATATTTCTCCAACGGCACGATCAGTCCCTTCCCGTTCTGCCCTCCTGTCGTCATCATAGGGCGCTCGCCGCGGACCCCGAACATGATCGGGACGCTCGGCCCGTAAATATCCGCATCCATCAACCCTACGCTCGCACCCCCCCGCGCCAGCGCCAAAGCGAAATTTGCAGCAACGGTGCTCTTCCCCACGCCGCCCTTTCCGCTCATCACTGCAATGACATTTTTGACCTTTGGCAATACCTCACGCGCATCCTTTCGTTGGGTGGTCGTATTGGCGGCAAACCGCACATTGACGGTCGCGTCCTTGTTCACCAGCAGTTTGACCGCATTGATACACGCATTTTTTATGAGATCCTTTAGCGGACAGGCCGGCGTCGTCAATACGACGGTGAAGGCGACGTAGTTCCCGTCGATCTCGAGGTCCTTTACCATGTTCAATGTAACGATATCCTTCCCGAGATCCGGTTCCTGCACATTCCCAAGGGCTTCCATCACTTTTTCGCGCGTCATTTCCAAGATTTTGTTAAAAACTCTAATTTGAAGCAAAATTAACTAATCGGCCCCTTACTTTGTCGGTCAATTAGGGCCCAAGTTCCTCATTTGGAGTTAAAAGTTTAATTTTGAACGGAATGAAAAAACTTGTACTGTACATACTACTGCTTGCCGCTCCCGTTGCCGTTCATGCCCAATTCGAAAGATTCAGAGACTCCGTCGTTGAGGTATATGGCGTCATCATGACCGCCGACAGTCTCAAGGCCATTCCCGCCGTCAGCGTAGTTGTCAAGGGTCGCAACCAGGGTATGTATTCCACCGATCAGGGTGTCTTTTCAATCGTCGTTCTGAAGGGTGATGTGATCGAATTCAGCAGCGTGGGTTATAAGACGGTGGATTATAAGATCCCGGATTCGGGCAATCAGGTCAGCATCATACAGTTGATGGTCACCGATGCCAAATACCTTCCGGCCACCATTATCCGGCCGCGACCCACCCGGGAGCAGTTTGAACGCGACTTTGTCAATACGAATGTACCCGATGACGATATAGAAATAGCGCGCCAGAACAACAGTGCGGCCAAACGCGCGATCCTTGCGCGCGGATTGCCTGCCAACGCCGGGGAAGCGGCCAGTACCTATCTGCGACAGAGTGCCCAGCGGTACTATTACCAGGGGCAAGCCCCACCGCAAAATATCCTCAACCCGCTGGCGTGGGCGGAATTTATCCAGGCGTGGAAGAGGGGTGACTTCAGAAACAATACTTCCACTTCCCAGTAACATGCAACAGATCTCCGTCATCGGGGCCGGTACGATGGGCAATGGCATAGCACATGTTTTTGCACAAAAGGGATTCCGCGTGTGTCTTATCGACACCCAGCCCCGGCAACTCGAAAAGGCCGTCAAAACCATTGCGGGCAACCTCGATCGCCAGATCGCGAAAGGATTGCTGACCGAACCCGATAAGGGTAAGACCCTTGCCGCCATCACGATGCATGACTCCATCCCCGCGGGTGTCGCATCAGCCGAACTCGTCGTCGAAGCCGCCACGGAAAATACCGAGCTAAAGCTTTCCATCTTTCGTCAGCTCGACGAACACGCGCCGGCAGGCTGCATCCTTGCCACCAACACCTCCTCGATCTCCATCACCCGCATTGCCTCCGTCACCCGCCGCCCCGGTTCGGTCATCGGACTTCATTTTATGAACCCTGTTCCCGTGATGAAGCTCATCGAGATCATCAACGGTTATGCCACCACGCCTGAGACGACCGACAGGATGATCGCCGTCGCCGGCCAATTGGATAAGGTACCTTGCGTCGTCAACGATTATCCGGGTTTTATCGCCAATCGCATCCTGATGCCGATGATCAACGAAGCGGTATATAGTCTCTATGAAGGAGTGGCCGGGGTGCGGGAGATCGATACCGTCATGAAGCTCGGCATGGCCCACCCGATGGGGCCGCTCCAACTGGCCGACTTTATCGGATTGGATGTGTGCCATTCGATCCTGAAGGTACTCCACGAGGGTTTTGGCAACCCGAAATACGCGCCCTGCCCCCTGCTGAGCAATATGGTCGCAGCCGGATACCTTGGCGTAAAAAGCGGTGAAGGGTTTTATCGGTATACCCCCGGCAGTAAAGAGCTGGTGGTGAGCCCGCGGTTTGGCGGCTGAATCGGGCCGGCCAAACCCCCACATGCTCCGCCGTCGCCGGCTGCCCGCTCGGATAGTACGTTTTTACCCGTCATCAGCAATTCCGGTAGTAGCGGACGGTATCGTTCCGCAGGCTTTCGGTGTACACCGGACGCAGATCCGGCAAGTGCGGCGCCGGCAATCCGGCCGGAAGGAGCATTTCGCCGTTTGTGATCACCCGCGCCTCATCCCAATATCCCTCATCGACAAACGATTGCAACAGTCTCGCGCCCCCTTCCACCAGGACGCTCTGGATATTCAATTGCCTTAACGCGACGACGATCTGGTGGATGAGGCTGGTGTCCGGCGACAATTGATAATACTCCACCTTCCTTAGCTCGCCACCCGACTCCGCCACCCCCTCGCCGGTAAATTGAATGGTGGCGAATTTGCCATAATTAGAATCCGCATGTTTAAGCAGGTTGAAGACGATCGTCCTCACCTTGCCGTCGAATAACCGAAGCGAAGCCGGAAGGCGGAGCTCTTTGTCGATCACCAGCCGGATCGGGTCGGGCCCGTTCCAATATCGCGCGGTCAGGGCCGGATCGTCAGCCAGCGCGGTGCGGGTTCCCACCAGGATCGCCGCCTCCTCCGACCGCCATTTGTGCACGAGGCGGTTGCTGTATTCATTGGAAATAAAGGCCCGGCCGCCCGCCGCGGGACCAGCGATCCTTCCATCCAGGGTCTGTGCCCATTTCAGCAAGATATACGGCCGGTGACGGGTATGAAAGGTAAAAAAACGCCGGTTCAATTCCACACAATCGGCTTCCGACACGCCAACCACCACCTCCACTCCCGCCGCCAACAACTTCTCGATGCCTTTCCCGTTCACCAGTGGGAACGGATCCCGGCAACCCACGACCACCCGTGGGATCCGCCAGGCGATAATCAGCTCCGCGCAGGGCGGTTGCTTGCCATAATGCGCACAGGGTTCGAGCGAAACATAGATAGTCGACCGGGCGATCAGCGGCAGGTCCGCCTGCTTAACAGACGCGATACAATTCGCTTCGGCGTGTTGCTCCCCGTACAACGCATGATAACCCTCGCCGATGATCCGCTCCTCGCCCGTATCCGGATTCGAATAGACGAGGACTGAGCCCACCATCGGATTGGGCGCCACATGTCCCGCTCCCAGTCGGGCCAGGTCCAAACAACGGCGCATATATGATTCCGGCGAAGGCAAGGCGCAAATGTAAGTAAACTCAAGTATTTTCGCGGCATGGATCTCGGGCAGGCACAACGTCAATTGACTTCCGATCTGACGCCGCTCTATGACAGCCGCGAAGCGGGTTTGATCGCCGACTGGGTCATGGAACACCTGACCGGGCGGTCCAAAATGGAACGGCTGATGCGGCCTGCCGAAGTGCTTGCGGACCCGCTTCTCCGGAAATACTATATCTATCGCAGCGAGCTTCTTGCCCACCGGCCCGTTCAGTACGTCCTCCGTGAAAGCTGGTTTGCCGGGTTGCGTTTCTATGTCGATGAGAACGTCCTTATCCCGCGGCCTGAAACAGAAGAGTTGGTGGAATGGGCTTGCCGGACGATCCCGGCGGTCTCTTCCGGCCCCCTCCTGGATGTCGGAACCGGCAGCGGGTGCATAGCCATTGCGCTTGCCCTGAAACTGCCTGACCTTTCCATCCATGCCTGCGATATCAGTGCCGGCGCACTTCACACGGCCGGACGCAATGCAGCCAGCCTTCGTGCCGATATCACCTTTCACCACCTCGACTTCCTGGACCGCGGTACATGGCCCAGCCTGCCGGCCGTCCGGTGGATCGTCAGCAATCCGCCGTATATCCCGGCAAGCGAACGGTCGTTGATGGCCCCGCACGTCGCGGGTGCGGAACCGTCGGCCGCCCTCTTTGTTCCCGATTCAGACCCGTTTGTCTTTTATTATGCGATCGGTGAATTTGCGCGGCAGCGGCTCCTGCCCGGCGGATCGGTATGGGTGGAGATCCACGAAAATCTGGCCGCGGGCGTTGTGGACCTATTCCGGTCGGCCGGCGCCGTCGAAGTAGAAACCCGGAAGGATCTTATGGGGAAAGACCGGATGGTGAAAGCCGGGTTTATTTGACGCCGTTCTTGTCCACCGCCAGCACGGTCCTCGCGCCCAGTTCCCGCGCCACGCGCATCACCGCCACCACATCGTCGACCGGCACCGACTTGTCCGCGTTGATCACGATCGACGGCTGATCGGTTTCCTTTGCGAGGAAAGGCTGCAGTTTCGCCTTTAGCTGATCGATCGACACCTTCGTCGTGCCGACATAGAATTGTTTGTTGGCGTCGATCGATACCACCACGGTCTGCTTCGCCTTTGTATCGCTTTTTGATTTGGGCTGCGTCAGCTTTACCACATTCGGATTGGCGAGCGTGCTTACGATCAGGAAAAAAAGCAGCAGGATGAACAGGATATCATTCAACGGGCCGGTATGGACTTCCGTTTCATCTCTATGTCTCCTTCGTAGATTCATATTATCTCGCCTCCTCCTGAAGGATATCGATAAAATCCGCGCTGGCGGCCTCCATTTTATTGGTCGCCTTATCGATCTGTGAATTCAGGAAGCGATAGCCGATATAGGCGATGATCCCGATGATCAACCCCGACGCAGAGGAGATCATCTTTACATAGATACCGCCCGCAATGTTGGAAATGCTGTATTCTCCCGTACTCGCGATGTTATAAAACAACTGGAACATGCCGAATATCGTTCCCAGAAATCCGAACAACGGTCCGAGGTATGCGATCGCCGACAAAACGGCCAGGTTCTTCTCCATCTTATACAATTCCAGCTTCCCGATGTTTTCCATGCTGCGTTCGATATAGGGGATGTCCTTTCCCACGCGCTGGATCCCCTTGTCGATCATCCGCGCCACAGCCGTCGGCGTATTCTTTGCCAGGCTCCGGGCGGCGGAGACATTCCCCGTTATGATATTGTCGCGGATGATGTTCATGAAGTTGTCTTCCAGTTTCGCCGCCTTTGAGATGGCGATATACCGCTCGAAGAATACGAAAATGGCGATTACCAGCAGTACCGCCAACGGGATCATCAAGGGTCCCCCCTTCATGAGAATGTCGAATAGGGTTTCCTTTTGTTGGGCGGCCAGTTGTGCAGCTCTGGCCAGGCTGTCCCTGATCTGTGTGGAGTCTGCAATGATCTGCAGGAGAAATAGATTCATTCGGTAAAAATAAAGATTTGTTGCTATAACGTCTCCCGGCGTTTTCTATTTATTAACAAAATGCTAAAGTTTGCCATGCAGCGCCGCTAATTCGTGCCCGATGGTCTCACCATCAGCGACTGGATCTGCCGCATGGTGGTCTCCATGCCCTGGCTGCTTCCATCGAGGAAAATGACATTTCCTTTGCCCACTTCCGCAAAATTCTTGATCGCTTCGGTCCACATGCTGAAGAGGATGACATTCGTATCGAGGTTGGCCTTCTTCATTTCCTCCGCGGCTTCACTCATCCCATGGGCAACTTCCTGGCGGAACAACGCTACGCCCTGGCCGCGAAGCCGGGCGGCCTCCCGTTCTGCACCGGCAGAGATCTTGATTGCATTCCCCTCCGCCTCCGCTGCCTTCGTCTTTGTGATCAGCAATGCCTGTCCTTCATTCTCGGCCGCGGCCTTCAGGTTATTGCTCGCCACCACCCTGCTCATCGATTCGAGGATGGCCTTATCAAAGGTGATATCATTGATCTGGAGGTCCATCAGGTGATAGCCCCAGTCTTCGAGCGACCGGTCGATCTGGTCTTTTACGAACTCCACAATATCCTTCCGTAGTCCCAGGATCTCCGCTTGTTTTTTTGTCGCCACGAATGACCGGATGCTGCCTTCTATCGTGCGCGTCAGGGCCTGCATCAGGTCGCGGTCGCTGATGAACTTGAAGGCCACTTTTTTGATCGTTTCCTCATCGGCGTTCTGCACCGCATACAGGAGCATGCTTTTGAAATACACGTTCGCCTGGTCGGCCGTGACCGCCTGGAACTCCAGTTCCACGGACCGGTTCTGAATAGAGATCTTCTTATTCACCTGCTCGAAGAAAGGCACTTTGAAATTCAATCCCGGCCGTAGGATCCGCCGGTATTTCCCGAATAGGGTAAGGACGTAGATGTAACCCTGGTTGACCGTGACCCAGCAGCTCAACAGGATAGCTAGCACCAGCACAATGGCGGCGATGCCGAAAGCATTGATTGAATCCATAAAATAATATTTCCCGGTGAATGTACGCTTTTTCCCCAATCGCCCGATTCGCCGGTATGTGGTAACTTCGCGTCAAATGACCACGAATTTCGACCTGATCATCGTCGGTGGCGGCCCCATCGGCATCGCATGTGCCCTGGAGGCCCGGCGCGCCGGGCTTCGGTACCTGATCCTTGAAAAAGGCTGTCTTGTCAACTCCCTCTACAACTATCCCGCAAACATGACTTTCTTTTCGACTTCCGAGCGGATAGAGGTCGGCGGAGTGCCGTTTGTCAGCAATAACGTCAAACCCAACCGCGCCGAGGCGCTGGAATACTATCGGCGGGTGGCGACCTCTCATCACGTCAACATTCACCTGCAGGAGGCTGTCAGGGATATCCGGCCGATGGCCGACGGCCGGTCTGCGGAGCAACGCTTCGAAGTCATCAGCACCCAACGGACCTATCATGCGGCGAATGTCATTCTTGCCACCGGCTTTTACGATATCCCCGTCCTGATGAACGTCCCCGGCGAAAACCTCCCAAAGGTCACGCATTATTACAAGGAGCCCCATTTTTATGCGATGCAAAAGGTGGTCGTCGTCGGCGCCAGCAATTCCGCGGTGGATGCCGCGCTGGAGACCTGGCGTAAAGGAGCGGAAGTGACCATGGTTATCCGTGGCGAAGGGATCGGTCCGCGCGTCAAATACTGGGTTAAGCCGGATATCGAGAACCGGATAAAGGAAGGGAGCATCAAGGCGTATACTCACTCCGGCCTGTCGGCCATCCGGGCCCATGAAGTGGACATCGCCACGCCCGGGGGGATCGTCACCGTTCCGAACGATTATGTGATCGCCCTCACCGGGTATCAACCAAACTTCGATTTCCTCCGCAGGGTCGGCATCACGCTGTCTAACGACGAGCGGCTCCAGCCCTTTTACAATCCCGAGACCATGGAGACCAATATTCCGGGTCTGTATCTCGCGGGAGTCGTCTGCGGCGGGATGAATACGCATGTCTGGTTTATCGAAAATTCCCGGGTACACGCGGGGATGATCGTCCGCAACATCATGCGTTCTGTTCCCACACCATGAGTAAATGAACGCAAGTCTCCACCGACTTTTGCATGTCCTGGATGCTTACATACTCGTGTTTGCCGTGAAAAGCCATTTCGCCGGTAAAAAGATTGGGACACGGCAATCCCATGAATGAAAGTCTCGATCCGTCCGTTCCGCCGCGGGCGCTGCTCTCCCGCACTTCCAGACCCGCCCGGCGGATCGCCTCCCGTGCGTATTCCGAGACATGCGGATACCGGTCCAGCACCTCCTTCATGTTACGGTATTGTTCATTTACCGTGACCTCCGCCGTCGCGCCGGGCCAGCGCCGCAGAGTCTCTTCCACCTTGTCCCGGAGGTGTGCTTCGTATGCCGCCAGGCGCGCCGTCACAAAATCGCGGACGATGAATTCCACTGTCGCCTTTTCGGCGATTCCCGACATCCGGACGGGATGCACGAAACCATATCTGCCGTCGGTCGTTTCGGGGGACCATTCGTCTTTCGGAAGCGAATCGACCAAATCGGACGCTACCTTTATTGCATTGACAAGCTTGTCTTTTCCATAGCCCGGGTGAGCGCTGATGCCGTAAAACGTGATTACCATCGCGTCCGCGGAGAACGTTTCGTCTTCGAGGGTTCCCCGCTCGCCGGCGTCCAGCGTATACCCGAATTCCGCTCCCAGCCGTTGCATGTCCAGCCGGTCCACGCCCCGGCCAATTTCCTCATCCGGCGTAAAAAAAACCCTCACTTCGCCATGCTTTATTTCCTTGTTCGCCATGAAAAAGTGCATGGTATCCATGATAACCGCCACCCCGGCCTTATCGTCGGCTCCCAGCAGGGTGGTACCCGAAGCGGTGATGATGTCGTCGCCCTTCCGGCTCGCCAGGTAAGGATGTTCCCGCGGGCTGATCACCTGGGCAGGATCATCGGGGAGCACCAGGTCGCCGCCATCATAGCGGGAATGCACGATGGGCCGGACGCCGTTGCCGCTGCAGTCCGGAGCGGTATCCATATGGGCACAAAGGCCGATCACCGGAACGGACTTTGCGGTATTGGCTTCCAGCGTCGCCATCACATATCCATATTCATCCATCGCCGCATCGCTCAGACCGATGCTCCGCAACTCTTCTACCAGCAAGCGGCCCAGCTTCTTCTGTTTGTCGGTGGAGGGGTGGGTGGGAGACTGGGGATCGCTTTGCGTATCGATCTGTACATAGCGCAGGAATCTTTCCGCTACGGTAAAAGCATAGTTTTCAAACATGTTCGTAAATTAACAGGCGAATATACCGACTATGGCCGATCCGACTTTAAAAACCCCGTTGATTCCCCAGGCCTGGCTGCGGCTGGTACTCTTCGGCTTTGCCTTTTGTCTCGTTGCAATGCTGATCGGGATTCCGGCGATCATCTTCGTCACCGGCACGCCGCTGGACGCGCTGGAAAGCGACATTTTTCCGCTGCTCACCGGCCTCATGGCCGGCGACTATCTCTGGCTGATGCTAGGGGTGGAACTCCTTGCAGCCGTTGTCAGCGTGGGGGTATTCCGGTTGCTGATTGAACGCCGCGGCCTGGCCGGTCTCGGCTGGACGCTCGACGGCTTTGCGGGCGAAGCGCTGACCGGGTTTTTTCTTGCGCCTGCGCTGCTTGGTCTCGCGGCCCTGGCGATCCTGCTTGCCGGCCACCTGGAATGGACCGATGTCATCTGGCAACCGGCTGCGCTCTTTATATCCTTTGGCTGGATGGTGGTGATCGCCTTTAGCGAAGAACTGGTTTTCCGGGGATACATACTTGGCAATTTAATGGAATGGGTACCCAACAAATGGATAGCGCTTGGCATTTCGTCCGTTCTGTTTGCGGCATACCATGCCATTACGCCCGGTGTCCACACCCTTGCTTTTGCCAACCTCTTTCTTGCGGGAATGCTCCTCGGTCTCAATTATATCTACACCAAAAATCTTTGGTTCGCCTTTATGCTTCACCTCGGCTGGAATTTTTTCGAAGGCCCGGTCCTGGGATTCCATGTCAGCGGCACGACGTTTCCGTCGTTGTTTCAGGCCGAACCAACCGGCGATCTGTTTATAACGGGAGGAGATTATGGATTGGGGGGATCGATGCCGATGTCTCTACTGCTCGTTGTCGCCATTCTCCTGCTTGCCTGGGCATTCGAACGGAAATACCAACGAGTCAACGTTACTCTCAGCACCCCTTAGCTTCTCGGATCACCTCTACGGCATAATGATGCGGGAGGCGCCTTTAATCTCGACCAGTTCGAGGTCAAAGATCAGGTCCTGACCCGCCAACTGGTGATTGGCGTCCAATAGCACGGAATCGGGTTTAACTTCCAATACCAACACGGGGATCTGATTCCCTGAATTATCCGTCATAACGAGTTGCATGCCGACTTCCGGTTTCATTTGCGGCGGGAACTGGTCGATGGGGAATTCTATGACCGCTTCGGGATCCCGGTCACCATATGCGAATTCCGCGGGGATCTCGATGGTTTTTTTTTGACCTACCGTCATTCCCATCACGCCGTCGTCGAATCCTTTGATCACCACTCCGGTGCCTACCTTAAACTCCAGCGGCGGGCGCCCTTCCGAAGAATCGAAGGTCGTTCCGTCCACCAACCTGCCCCGATAGTGAATTTTTATCGTATCTCCTGCTTGAACTTCCTGTGCCATTTCTGCGAATTTTAAAGATTGGTCCCGATATCGGGGTGTTGTGCAAGGTAGCATTAAATAATTAAATTGCGGGCGAATCTACCTGTCTCTACCGCAAATTACCGACCATGCGAGCTGCTTATCTTTTTCCGTTCTTTTTGCTGCTCGCCGGCGCCGCCGGCGGCCAATCCACCGCATCCCGCGTCCTGACCGGGGCGGAACATACGGAGCAATATATTCCGTTGCTGCAAGGTCAGTCCGTTGCCGTATTTGCAAACCCTACCTCCACCATCGGCAACACCCATCTTGTGGATACGCTTATCAAGCTGGGTGTCCGCATTCGAAAAATATTTTCTCCGGAGCATGGATTCCGCGGCGACGCCGACGCCGGTGCAACGGTCGGGAACTCCAGCGATCCGGCTACGGGAATTCCCGTCGTCTCCCTGTATGGCAGCAAAGTCAAACCCACCGCCGATGACCTCAGCGATGTGGACGTCATGTTATACGATGTCCAGGATGTCGGTGTCCGCTTCTACACGTATATTTCGTCGATGCAACGATTCCTCGAAGCGGCCGTCGAGAACAATCGACCGCTGATCATCCTGGACCGGCCCGACCCCAATGGCTCATACGTCGATGGCCCCGTCCTCGACACCAAATTCCGCTCGTTTGTCGGCATGCAGCCTATCCCGGTCGTTTATGGGATGACCATCGGCGAATATGCCCGGATGCTCATCGGCGAGCAATGGCTCGATCCGGCGGTTACCAACCAGCTCAACACCATCCATGCGATCAATCAGTCCGCCGAACATATCGATTCGCTGATGCGTGCGCTTCGCAAGCGTCCGGTCAATATCCGCCTTAACGGCTTCCGGTTGATCGTCATCCCCTGTAGCAACTATACCCACAAAAGCAAGTATACATTACCGGTAAGGCCTTCTCCCAATCTTCCGAATATGCAATCCGTGTACCTCTACCCGTCGCTATGCCTTTTTGAAGGCACGGCTGTCAGTCTCGGCCGCGGCACGGAAAAACCCTTCCAGCAATTCGGCAGCCCGGATTTCCCGCCGCAGGCTTATCATTTCACTCCCGTCAGTATGCCCGGGGCCCGCAACCCACCGCAACTGGGGCAGCTTTGCTACGGTTTTGACCTCAGCCAGGTCAATGTCGCAAAGGAAACCGGCAACCGGTGGAGTTTGAAATGGATACTCAAAGCCTATTCCCTTTACCCGGACAAGACCCATTTCTTTAACGGAAACGGAAGCGGATTTGACCGGCTGGCCGGGACGGCCATCCTGGAGCAACAGATCCGGCAGGGGCTAACGGAAGAGGAAATACGAAAAAGCTGGGAGCCTGCCCTGGGCAATTTTAAGAAGATCCGTAAAAAGTATTTGATCTATGCCGACTAGCCCGCGTATTGTGTTTATGGGCACTCCCGAATTTGCCGTAGCATCCCTCGACGCGATTTACCGCGCCGGATACCCGATCGTCGCCGTGATCACGACCCCCGACAAACCCGCGGGCCGGGGCATGCAGCTCACGGAAAGCGCCGTGAAAAAATATGCGCGGGAAAAGGGGCTTCCCATCCTCCAACCCGAGAAGCTGAAAGCCCCCGTTTTCGTCGAAGAGCTCCGTTCCCTCGCGGCGGACCTCCAGGTCGTCGTCGCCTTCCGGATGCTACCGGAACTCGTCTGGAACATGCCGCCCATGGGCACGGTCAACCTGCATGGTTCGCTCCTGCCACAGTACCGTGGCGCCGCGCCGATCAACTGGGCCATTATCAATGGTGAAACCGAGACGGGGGTGACCACCTTCAAATTGCAGCACGACATCGACACCGGTAACATCCTTCTTCAGGAGAAAATGCCGATCGGTCCCGATGAAACAGCCGGCGAACTCCACGACCGGATGAAAGAGACCGGCGCGCGGTTGCTCGTTCGCACCATCGACGGGATCGCGGCGGGCACGTTGGCGGCCAGGCCCCAGGAAAATGTCCCCGGTCTCCGGCATGCCCCCAGGATCTTCACCGAGACCTGTCGCATCGACTGGACCAAACCCACCGCAACCATCTACAACCTGATCCGCGGCCTTTCTCCCTTCCCGGCCGCGTTTACCGCGCTGGATGGCAAGCTGCTCAAGATCTATCGCGCCAAACAAGACCGTACGCCGCCGGCGGTCGCCCCGGGTGAAACGGAGACCGACAATCGAACCTATCTACGTTGGGGTACCGCGGACGGCTATATCCGCGCGACCGAGCTCCAGCTCGAAGGTAAAAAGCGCCTGAACGTCGAAGATTTTCTCCGCGGATATAAACCCCGGCGCCACACACCCTGACCCGGCCAATCGGAACTGAGGTCGGGATCGCTCACCGCAGTTGATGTATCAGTAACTCACCCCCACTCCGAATTTCCCCTCCCCCTCGCCCAATTCCGACGCGGCCGCATTGCTGATCCTCACCGTCAACCCCGCGCTTTCCTTCATATCCGGCAATTGTCCCAACACTTTTGCAAATACGCTCTTTCCTGTCCCCTGGTCCGTGATCTTGACGATCGTTCCCACGGGAACGTTGTTCATCAACGCGTAATATTTGCCATCCTGCCACCCGCTCGTGCTTTTAAAGGTCCCTGCCTGGCCGGTGACCGAATTTCCTCCGTCGCTAAATTCGGCTTTGAATTTTCCGCCGTTGAATTTCGGGGTGGATTCCGGTCGCTGCTCCTGCGGTCGCGGTTCCGGTCGCTGCTCCTGCGGTCGAGGTTCCGGTCGCTGCGGTTCCGGCTTTTCGGTCTCGGGGCTGATCGCATAGGCGGGCGGCGGCGAAGCCGCCGCCGTGTCGGGCCGGTCAGGGGATGCAACCTTTGCTTTCGCCAACGCCGACAACCTTGTTTTCACCTTTAAATACCCGACGATCATATGTAGCCCCGCGTGCACCTGGTCACCCGTCACCTGGTTCCACTTCTCCAGCACGGGTATCGGAACCTTGTTGTGGTTTACGCTGATGCGATACAGCCACTCCTTCTCCCGGACTATGTGATAAACGGGCAAAAGGCTCTCGCCCGCCGTCTTCTTTCCATCCTGGGAAAAATTCAATTTGGTCAGCGGCACTTTCAGCGTCTCTCCGATCACCAACGGGTGCGCGAAAGTCAAGTGATTGTATTGCGCCAGCGCTTTGGCGTCGACATTATACATCCTTCCCACACTATACCACGTTTCCTTCGCCGCCACGGTATGTTCGAGATACAACCCGCCCGTTTGGCCCTGAATGAGCAACTCATCCGGCTGTGCGGCGGCGCATACAACGGAGAAGAGGAGCAGGACGCTGATTAATGATCGCATAGCATGAAAAATAGGGAGTAAAATGTGCGACAAAGATAACACCTCTTATGGTTCCCGCCGGAGGATGCGCCACTCCTTAGGGTAATAATTATTGATCCGCCCGGGCAGCGCCTTTATCCAGCCGAGATTCAATCCTTCATACTGTACCAGCATCCAGCCGCGATGATCGGAGACCGGCGGCAGCTCTTCTTTCCGCAGATAGGAAAGCGCCTGTTCCCGTGTCAGGGGGATGGACGGTAGCCCGGGGGCGACCAGCGTGCTCATCGCCAGATCGTGCTCCGGAATAAATTCCTTTGGCGATAATTTGCCGATCGGTATTCCCGCACGCCTGAGATAGCACGCCGACCGCAGGACCGAAAGATCCGCTATCAATTCCTCCGGGATCACATGGATCAAATCCTGATGATAGAAGTTCGCCAGTCCGGTACTGCCGGAAACCCAACCCGTTATCCTTTCAAGGTCTTTTCCCGGTACGCGCTCCACGTTACCCTTCTTACGGGGAGCTGCAAACGCCCCTCCGTCCGTCTTCCGCAGACATGCCATAAAAAGCCCCTCCCCCCTTAACCGGTCGGGATAAAAACGATACCCGGATGCCCCCGTCCGCCCCGCGGTCTCTACGATCATCCACTCCGCCCGGACCCGCAGCCGGCAGGTGATCGCGCCCAGATCTTCCACCAGCCAGTCCACGATATCTTCATTTTCCTCCCGGGAATAGGCGCAGGTGGAATAGATCAGCAGTCCATCCTTTCGCAGCGCGGGCCAGCTGTCCGCGAGTATCCGCCGTTGACGCTGATAGCAGAGCCTGACGTTGTCGGGGCTCCATTCCCGGATGGCTTCCGGCTCGCGCCGGAAGAGACCGCTCCCGCTGCACGGTGCATCCACCACCAGGACATCGAAATAATTTTCCAGTCTGCCCATGTCGTGCGGATCGTTGCTCGTGACCACCACATTGGCCGCTCCCCACTTGACCACATTCTCCTGGAGGATATTCACGCGGCCCCGGATCACCTCGTTGCTGACCAGCAGGCTTTCCCGCGAAAGCAGCGACTGCAGCAGCGTCGACTTCCCTCCCGGCGCCGCGCACAGGTCGAGCACCCGCAGGGGACGCGCCAGATCGGCGGCCTGGCGCATGGCTTGCTCAAGGAACATCCCGGAAGCCTCCTGTACGTAATAGGCACCCGCGTGAAAGAAGGGATCGAAGGTGAAAGACGGCCGATGGGGCAAATAAAATCCCCACGACGACCACGGCACCGGCACGGCACCCGCGAATTCCCCGGCCCGCTTTCCCGGATTCACGCGGACCGAGGTGACCGGCGGGCCGGCCGTATGTATGGCTTCAAAGGCATCGCGGTTAAATCCGGGAAGCCCTTCCAGCGATCGCAATAGATCCTCCGGTAAACTTGTCATAACACCACGTCATCTAAAAGGTTCTCCTGCCCCCCGTCCTCCCTGTCGGGACCCGGGTTCCGCAGACAATTGGCCAGCACGGCAAAAAAGGCCAGGTGTGCAACGATCACCAGCCCCCAGAAAAAATACTGCTGCTCGTGCATCATGATCTGCCGGTTGACTCGCGTTTCCGCGACCGCAACCATCCGATAGTGAAAGATCAGGATAGCCGAGAATAAAATGTTCAACAGAAATGCCAGCATGAATATCACACAATGCGCCCAGGATAGTGCCCGGAAACGGTTCCGCCGGCGGATCAGCCAATAAACCAGGGACTCCGCCAGAAATATCGCCGGCCAAATCAAGATCCTGGTCAGGGCAATCGTCGACAGCGGCGACCGGCCGCCTTCATTGCGGGCACTTTGAATATAGGTGTTAACATAAACGGCGGTTGTCAGCAGCAGCAGCAGTCCGAAAACCAGCAGGACCCAGAACGGTCCGGTGAAAGCTCTTCTCATACGATAAAAAAGGTACACAATTTATTTACATCCGGATCCTAAAGTCCTGCCTGACCCTGAATTCATCCCGTATCACGACCAGGCCAAAAAAGAACAGGTCGATCGTGAGCATGACACGCGGATCGGTCTTGATCTGCACCCACGCTTTTTCCATCTCCCCGCTCCAGTGAATGTCGTCAAAAATCAGCATCGCAGACCGTCCTGAATGGCGAAAAAACAGGTCGAAATAGCGGATCGTTGGTTCGCACCGGTGGTTCCCGTCCACGAATGCCAGGCCGATTGGCCCGAGTTGCTCCAGCAGGGGTTCCAGTACCTCGTCGAAATTCCCGGTTATGACCGCTGCGTTTTTGGACCCGAGCTCCATCAGGTGACCCCGCGCCCGCTCGGCCACCGCCGCCGAACCTTCGATCGACCAGATTTTCCCGTTCGGGTTCCCTGCCGCCAGGTACGCGGTCGACAACCCCAGCGAAGTACCCAGCTCGATCATCACCGATGGTTGATAGTGTCTTGCAAGTCTGAACAACAACTGGCCCAACTTTGCCGGCTTGGCGACAAGCCGGGCAATATCCTTTACGCTTCGGGTCTGTGACGCACCCCGCACCGACCCCGCACCCAGATCTTCCACGTTCAGCAGCGATCGGTCCCGCAGCAGTCGCCGGCGCAGCCCCTCGATCGACGCATATTCCGCATATACCGAATCGTCCATCAGCACGCTGCGCACCAGCTCATAGACAAACGGGGAATGCACTCCATGCCCCTTGCGGTTGGATGCCGTAAGGAAGTACCGAAGATATTTTTCCGCCAATTGTATGCGCGAATACATTGGACTATTTTTTGCGCTGCCACACCTGGAAGCTATACGCATAGGCATGCTTTTCGTCAGCCGGCCTGTCGATATTGCTGACGAGTTCCCATTCGCTGTCGGAGAACGCAGGAAAATACGCATCCCCGTCAAGGACAGCATGAACCCGTGTCAAATAGATCCTGTCCGCAATGGGCAACGCTTCGGCATAGATCTGTCCTCCGCCCGCGACAAAAATTTCCCTGCAGTCCGTTGCGCCCGCCAGCCGGATCGCCTCCTCCAGGCTTGGCGCCACCCGCACGTTCGGATTTCGGGGATCCCATTCCCGCCGGCGGGTGACCACGAAGTTGAATCGTCCGGGCAACGGCTCGCTCCGCATCGACTCATATGTCTTCCTTCCCATGATAACCGGCATTCCCCAGGTGGTATTCTTGAAGTATTTTGTGTCATTGGGCAAACTCCACACCATGCCGTTTGCTTTACCGATCACGTTGTTGGTGCTGGCAGCGACGATAAGACTGATGATCATAGATAAAAATTAGATGGCCACTGATGCCTTTATCGCAGGATGGAACCGGTAACCCTCCAGGGCAAAGTCTTCGTATTTGAATCCGAAGATATCCCGGACCTCCGGGTTCAGTCGCATCACCGGCAGCGGGTATGGGTCACGGCTAAGCTGCAGCTTTGCCTGCTCCACATGATTGCTGTAGAGATGGACGTCGCCGAAGGTATGGATGAACTCACCCGGCTCCAGCCCGCAAACCTGGGCCACCATCGTCGTGAGCAACGCATAGGAAGCGATATTGAACGGCACGCCCAGAAAGACGTCGGCGCTTCGCTGATACAACTGACAGCTCAACCTGCCCGCTGCCACGTAGAACTGGAAAAGGACATGACAAGGCATCAGCGCCATGTCCGGCAGTTCCGCTACATTCCATGCGCTTACGATCAACCGGCGGCTGTCCGGCGTCTTCCTGATCTGCTCGACGACCTGCGAGATCTGGTCGATCGTCCGGTTGTCCGCTCCTTCCCAACTGCGCCACTGCTTACCATATACCGGTCCCAACTCGCCATCGGCATCCGCCCATTCGTTCCAGATACTCACTCCATGTTCCTTCAGATACCGGATATTGGTATCCCCGCGCAGAAACCAAAGCAGCTCATAGATAATGCTTTTCACATGCAATTTCTTTGTCGTCACCAGGGGGAAACCATCGGACAGATTGAATCGCATCTGGTAACCAAAACAACTCATCGTACCGGTACCGGTCCGGTCCGTCTTTGCGACCCCTTTATCCAAAATATGTTGTAAAAGATTGAGGTATTGCTGCATGGCTGCAAATTACGTATTTTAGGTTATCTTGGGAAGCCATGCGGGCATCGTCCTTTAGCTATTCCGACAGCAGGTGGTTCACCTCATCATAGATCTCCTTTTTCTGTTCTTCATAGTGTTCGCCCGTCCCGGGTCCGCTGAACCCGGTGTGGATCTTTTCGATCTTGCCCGATTTGCCGACGAATATAGTTGTTGGGAAGTTGACGATATCCTCCAGCTGGGGGAGTGTTTTGGCGGCCTTTTGGGGATCTCCGGCAGTCGCACCGGTTATCAGCATCGGGTATTTGACGTCGAATCCCTGCTGGAACAATCGGACGGCTTTTGCCGACCTCCCGAAATCCGTGCTCCGCTCATAGGCAAGCGACACGATCTCCACTCCCTTGCTGTGATAGTCATCATAGAATTTGCTTAAGAATCTGGTTTCATCCAGGCAGTTCGGACACCAGGACCCCATGATCTGCACCAGCACCACCTTCCCCTTGAACCGGTCGTCGCTGAAGGATACCGGGTGGCCGTCGAGGTCCTTGAACGTAAACCCGAACGGCATATCCTTTTTCCATTTCGTGATCGCATACTGATCTTCGAGGTGCGCCGCCGAATCCTTCACGGCACTCCAGTTATAATAATTTACCGGGCCGGCATAATACTTTCCATCCACCAGGGAGTCGCCGCGTTTGAGCGCCGTAAAATAGTACGCGTGCGTGCTGCCGTCCCAGGTCGACAGCTTTAGCGTATCGCCGTCCATGATGCCTTGCAGGTACCGAAGGTCCCCGCCGGCGTCGAGGAAGGTACCGGTGACGTCCGGGCCCCGCTGGGTAAACTCGCCCACCCTGAAGACCGTATCCTTGCCGTTTGATGAACGGAAGACCGCTGCCCATCTGCCTTCGGCGGATGAGAACTTTATCGCAGGATCAGCTCTGAACCGGAAGTCTTCTCCATAAAAGGCCTTGAAAGGCATGGCGCGAAAGGAGTCCGCGAGGTGAATGAGCCAAACTCCGGCCAGGTTACCGTCCGCCGTCAGGGCGCCGCGCAGTTGCGATTCGAAGAACGGGAACCGGACCAGGACGGAGTCGCCGTCCATCGTAACGCTGTCTACTCTTACCCGTTCTCCGGCGTTCCGCAAATAGAGGATCTTGCGGCCGCCGCTATCGCTTACATCGAAATTGAATGCCACATTGTTGCCGTCCTTTCGCTCGAGGTAAGCGCGCCAGTGCCCGTCGCGGAATTCCTGCCTGCCGGCGCAGCCCGCGAGCAGCGCTATCGAAATAAGACCTGAGACTATTCGTCGTGTCATCATACCGCTAATTTACGCCGCCTATTCGAGATTCTCCAGCATCTCCGTCGTCATCCTGGCCAGGTCGTACTCCGGTTTCCATCCCCAGTCCGCCCGCGCCACCGAGTCGTCGATACTTTGCGGCCAGCTGTCGGCGATCTGTTGCCGGTAGTCCGGCGCATAGCGTACGGTGAAATCAGGGATATGCCGGCGGATCTCGGCGGAGATCTCTTTTGGCGAGAAACTCAGTGCCGCCACATTGTAGGAAGTCCTTACGGTGATCTTGCTCGCCGGCGCCTCCATCAGCTCGATCGTCGCCCGGATCGCATCCGGCATATACATCATGGGCAGATAGGTATCCTCTTTTAAGAAGCACTGGTAGCTTCTGCTCTCCAGGGCCTCATGAAAGATCTCCACGGCATAATCGGTCGTGCCACCTCCCGGCGCCGACTTATAGCTGATCAGGCCGGGGTACCGGATGCTGCGGATATCCACTCCATAGCGGCTATGGAAATAATTGCACCAGAATTCTCCCGCATATTTGCTGATCCCGTATACGGTGGAAGGTTCGATGATCGTCCGCTGGGGACAGTTTTGTCTTGGCGAGGTCGGCCCGAACACGGCGATGCTGCTGGGCCAGTAGACCTTTTGCAGTTTTTCCTCGCGGGCAATATCGAGTACGTTCAACAGCCCCTGCATATTCAGGTGCCAGGCCAGGTGAGGGTTCTTTTCCCCGGTTGCCGAAAGGATCGCCGCAAGCAAGTAGATCTGCGTAATATTCTGGCGGATCACCTGCACGTGCAACATTTCTTTGTTCATCACATCGAGCGACACATAGGGGCCGGTGCCTTTTAAGAGTTCGTTCTCTTCCCGAAGGTCCGAAGCAACCACATTGGCATTTCCGTAGATGCGTCTCAAGGCGAGCGTAAGTTCGACGCCGATCTGGCCGCTCGCGCCGATAACCAATACTTTGTCCCTGGTCATTGTGTGGGGTTTGGGGAGCAAATATAGATTTTTGCCTTAGGTTTGCAGTATGCAATTTCTATCCGACTTATTCCGCCATCAATCCTACGATAAGCGCAGCTTTTTTCTGATCGCGGGTCCTTGCGTTGTTGAAAGCGAAGAACTCGTGATGGAGGTGGCGGACAAGGTTACGATCATCTGCCGCAACCTCGGAATCCCCTATGTCTTTAAAGCTTCTTACCGGAAAGCCAACCGCACCAGTGCCAGCTCCTTCACCGGCATCGGGGACGACAGCGGGCTCGAGCTGATCAGGAAAGTCGGCGACACCTATAAGATTCCCACGACTTCCGACATCCATGCGCATGACGAGGCCGCACCCGCCGCCCGGTGCGTGGACATCCTCCAGATACCCGCTTTCCTTTGCCGGCAGACCGATTTGCTCGTGGCTGCCGCGGAGACGGGTAAAGTCGTCAACGTGAAAAAGGGTCAGTTCCTGAGCGGCCCGGCCATGAAGTTCGCGGTAGATAAATTAAAGAAGGCGGGAAACGAAAAAATTATCCTTACAGAACGAGGCACGACCTTTGGTTACCAGGATCTGGTTGTCGACTATCGCAACATCCCCTGGATGAAGGAACACGGCACGCCCGTCGTAATGGACTGCACCCATTCCCTTCAACAACCAAATCAGACCAGCGGGGTCACCGGCGGCAATCCACAGCTCATCGGCACGATCGCAAAAGCTGCTATTGCCACCGGTTCTGACGGCGTCTTCATAGAAACACACCCCAATCCTGCCATCGCCAAAAGCGATGGGGCCAACATGCTACGGCTGGATCTTCTTCAGGGTCTGCTGGAACAGTTAGTGATGCTCAGAAAAGTAGTAGTCGATTTTTAGAGGGACGAACAGGATCGGTCTTTCTGGAAAATAAGAATTAAAAACGGGACATGCAGATTACCCTCGGGTTTGCGCTGCAAAGATACGGAGCGCATCGCAAAATTCGCTAGCTGAAAAAGGGACGGGAATAGCTGCAATGTCCATTTCCAACAATTTCAATTAGTTGCCAGCAATTTGCTGGGCAAAAGCCCGAATTCCTTTTTGAATGCGATCGTGAAATTGCTCAAATTCGAATAGCCCAACTCCATGGCGACTTCCTTTACCGAGTGCCCCCCGGACAATAATTTGTCTTTTGCCGCCTGCATCCTCACCTTTTGGAAATATTCATATACCGGCACTCCATAGATCATTTTGAAATCCTTTTTAAGCTTGGATTCGCTGATCGACACCATCCTCGCCAATTGATTGATCGTGGGCGCGGGCTCGAAGATGTCCTTTGTCAACGCCGCCTCCACTTGCATGACGCGGTCGATATCCGTTTTTGACAACGGAACATGGAAAAGTGCATTCCGTTTCCGCTCATACAGGCGCAGAAAGAATCGTTCGACAAGCAGCATAATCCTGTTTTGTATCACCGCCAGGCGCATCGGGTTGTCGTCTTCCACTTCAACCACCTCCTGCATCAGTCGCCGGTACTCGCTGTCGAGGGGCTCCCGGTGGATGTTTTCGATCTGCAGGGACAAATAGGCCGACAGGACGTCGTCGATACTCGCTACTCCCAGGTAGTCCCCCAGCCACTTGGCGCTGAAAAGGACGTCGATGCCTTTGTAGACCGTGCCTTCTTCCATCAGGTAGGCCCAATCGACCAGCGCATTTGTCAGATAGGCAGTCGACCGTGTCGTATGCGATTCGCGAAGCCGCTCGTCACCGATCCGGATCTCCAGCGTATTGGGGATCGTCAATTCGTGAAACCGGAGGGTGTAGTATTGTTGTTTGATCTTCCGCCGCGTCAGCAGCCAACCGGTATTGACTTTGCAATTGACGATGTTGACGTGCGCCCCGTTTGGAAGCCGCACAAAATTCAGGCTCCCGGAAGCGACTGCATCGGGAAAGACCAGCCGATGATTGACTGCCGGCACATGCAACTGCTCCGCCAGATCGTTCATCAGTTGCTCGTAATCCGTAGTCGAAAAGTCGAAATGGAACAAGACACCCTGTTTTGAGAAAAGATACGAAAAAGCCGGCAGCCGTCAGTCGCGGAAATGGGTAGTTCGGAGCGCTTCGAAACCGGTTGCAACCACTTTAACGGGGTTCGCCGGTTATAAATACTTTAACGGGTTTCTTCGGGCGGAAAGAATGTACCTTTTTATATTCATCCAAAAGGCCAGGATGAAATAGATGATCAGCGGCGAGCCCATTGTCAGGAAGGAAATATAGATGAACCAGGTCCGGATCCGGGAAGTGGCTATACCCATTCGCTCACCGATTGCCGTACACACCCCGAATACCTGCCACTCGATGAAGTGCTTGAATCTGTTCATGCTACTAAAGTACTGAATTGAGCCAAAAAATGCTAGCGCAAAATGATTTTTTAACCTGCTGCGCCCGGTTCCCTTTCAGTCAGAAATGGCGAACCGGATTACGTCCCGTTCTGAAATTCCTCAAAACCCACTAATTTTACACCTCCAATTGCAACGCTGCGCGCGCGCAGTTTCTTGTCTTGGCTCTTTATCAGGAGCTTACACAGAACACATAAAACAAATTCGTTATGGTCTTCGATTTGGATTTAATTAAAAAGCTTTATGGCGCGATGCCGGCAAAAGTAGACGCCGCCCGTAAGCTGGTAGGCAAACCCTTGACCCTGGCCGAAAAGATATTGTATGCCCATCTTTTTGAAACACCGACCCGTGCGTATGGGCGTGGGAAAGACTATGTCGATTTCGCACCGGATCGTGTCGCCATGCAGGATGCCACCGCGCAAATGGCGCTTCTGCAGTTTATGACCTGCGGCCGTGACAAAGTCGCCGTACCTTCCACCGTCCACTGTGATCACCTGATCCAGGCCAAAACGGGGGCAACCGCCGACCTCGCCGCCGCGCTCGATGTCAACAAGGAAGTCTATGATTTTCTCGCATCTATTTCAAATAAATACGGGATCGGATTCTGGAAGCCCGGCGCGGGGATCATCCACCAGGTCGTCCTCGAGAACTATGCGTTCCCGGGAGGAATGATGATCGGGACGGACTCCCACACGCCAAATGCCGGCGGCCTCGGTATGGTCGCTATCGGCGTAGGCGGTGCGGATGCCGTAGACGTCATGGCCGGTCTTCCCTGGGAGCTGAAAATGCCCAAGCTCATCGGCGTCAAGCTCACCGGCAAAATGAGCGGCTGGACTTCTTCAAAGGACATCATCCTCAAAGTGGCCGGCATCCTTACCGTTAAAGGCGGAACCGGCGCCATCGTCGAATATTTTGGTGAAGGCGCCGACAGTCTCAGCGCCACCGGTAAAGGAACGATCTGTAACATGGGCGCGGAGATCGGAGCCACGTGTTCGCTGTTCGCCTACGATGCAAAAATGTCCGCTTACCTCAAGGCGACCGGCCGGGAAGAAGTGGCCGCATTGGCGGACGGGATCAGGGAATACCTGCGACCCGACGCAGCGGTCTACGCGGACCCCAAACAATACTACGACCAGATCGTCGAGATCAACCTCAGCGAGCTCGAGCCTCATGTCAACGGCCCCTTCACGCCCGACCTCGCCTGGCCCATCAGCAAATTTGCCGAAGCCGTCAAGGCCAATAATTGGCCGGAGCGCCTTGAAGTTGCGCTGATCGGCTCCTGCACCAATTCCTCTTATGAGGACATCAGCCGTTCCGCGTCGCTGGCCAGACAGGCTATTGACAAGAAGCTCCGGACGAAGGCGGAATTCACCATTACGCCCGGCTCGGAGCAAGTTCGGTATACGATAGAAAAAGACGGTTTCTTAAAGACCTTCGAGCAGATCGGCGGTGTTGTTCTTGCCAACGCCTGCGGCCCGTGTATCGGCCAATGGGCCCGGCATATCGATGACCCGAACCGAAAGAATTCGATCATCACGTCGTTTAACCGCAACTTCGCCAAACGCAACGACGGACTGGCCAGCACGCATGCCTTTGTAGCCAGCCCCGAGATCGTCACCGCCTTCGCCATCGCCGGTGACCTGACCTTCAATCCGCTTAAGGACAGGATAAAGAACGATAAGGGAGAGGACGTGATGCTCGAGGAGCCCACCGGCCTGGAGCTGCCGCCCAGGGGTTTTTCGGTCGATGACCCCGGGTACCAGGCGCCGGCCAAAGACGGCAAGAACGTACAGGTCGTGGTCAAACCGGACTCACAGCGTCTGCAATTGCTTGCTCCCTTTGCCGCCTGGGAGGGCACCGATCTGAAGGGGCTCAAACTCCTGATAAAAGCCAAAGGCAAGTGTACGACGGACCATATTTCGATGGCCGGCCCGTGGCTGAAGTTCCGCGGCCACCTCGACAATATCTCCAACAACATGCTCATCGGGGCGGTCAATTTCTTTAATGACAAGACCGACTTGGTAAAGAACGAGTTAACCGGCCAGTATGGCCCGGTGCCCGCCACGGCACGCGCGTACCAGGCCGCAGGCGTAGGGACGGTCGTCGTCGGGGATGAGAACTATGGGGAGGGCTCCTCCCGCGAGCATGCGGCCATGGAGCCCCGTCACCTGGGTGTCCGTGCCATCGTGGTTCGCAGTTTCGCCCGGATCCACGAAACAAACCTGAAGAAACAAGGGATGCTGGCGCTCACTTTCGCCAACAAGGAGGACTATGACAAAGTGCAGGAAGGCGACAGCATCGATATTACCGGTCTCACGTCTTTCGCGCCGGGCAAGCCGCTGACGATGGTCTTGCATCATAAGGACGGAAGCGCCGATCATCTTACGCTCAACCATACCTATAATCAGCAGCAGATCGGCTGGTTCAGGTCCGGTGGCGCGTTGAATGTTATCCGGGCTGAGATCGCGAAGAAATAATGTTTTTTCGATATTGCTGAGCATGAAGCCGGAAATCAAAATTGGTGACTGGGTAAACTCTTATCAAAAGGGCATTTTTCGGGTCGAGCGAATCATTGACTGGTATTACGACGAAAGTTGCGTGCTCCTTCCGGGGAAGAAAATTGGCGACCCTTATGACCACCCGATTGTTATCTCAAAACGGCTGCTGAATTCGAAATATAAAAAATCGATCAGCTGGGATTCCTGCAGTGCTTTTTTCGTTAAGCCGCTGGACACGGCTCAACGCTTGGAACTTGAGAAAATCCTGGCTCAAAACCCCGGGTTGTTAAAGGACCTTGACAACTACAAGATCCCGGCGCTTCAATCTCTCTATAATGCCGAATTACAAATCGACAACGAAGTAGATTTGCGACAAGTGCATAAATTGATCGAATTTATTCGGTCGGGCAAAACGTTCCTTGAAATTGAAACCGAGATGGGCCGGCTTGATATTTTAAGGCTTAAGCCGAAATATTATGGCAACTACGATTTTCAGCTTATCAATTTCGAAGAGGAATGCGTCGACCGGAGAAAGATCTGGCGGGAAGCGAAGCTTACAAAAAAAGAATAAGATCAGGTACTTTTGCAATACAAACCGATGATCATGAACCCGCGATTACTCCTGTTGATCCTAACGACCATCGCGCTCGCCTTTCGCGGTCAAGCCCAACGCCGGCCCACTCATCCGCTTGCGGTCATCGGTTATTTTGCCGGCCGCGGCACGGCGATCGACTCCTTTCCGACCCGGGAGCTCACGCATATCATATTCAGCTTCTGCCACCTCAACGGCAACCAACTTTATGTCAACAATTCCCGCGACACCGAGACCATCCAAAAACTGGTCGCGCTCAAAATGACCCACCCCGGCCTCAAGGTTCTTTTGTCGCTCGGCGGCTGGGGCGGTTGCAAAACATGTCCCGAAGTTTTTGCGACGCAGAAGGGTCGCGCCGAATTTGTCGAGTCGGTCAGGCAACTCACCGGATACTTCCACACCGACGGGATCGATCTGGACTGGGAATATCCGGCCCTCGTCAATGTTCCCGGCTATCCTTTTTTTCCTGAAGACAAGGATCATTTCACCGCGCTTATCCGCCTGTTGAGAAAAGAGTTGGAACCGGATAAGCAAATCACTTTTGCCGCCGGTGGGTTCACCGACTATCTCAAGACTTCGATCGACTGGGCGAGTGTTGCGCCGCTTGTCGACTACATCAATCTGATGACGTATGACCTCGTGAACGGCTATGCCACGACAACAGGACACCATACTCCGCTCTATTCGACTTCGCGGCAGGTGGAATCGACCGATCATGCCGTCCGCTACCTGGACTCGATCGGCGTTTCCCGCGATAAGCTGGTGATCGGCATGGCCTTTTATGGCCGGGTCTTTAAAGACGTCGATAGTATCGATAACGGGCTTTACCGCCCCTGCCAATTTTACCGCGGCGTTTCCTATCGCGATCAGGCCACCTGGCTTTCAGCCGACAGCGGCTGGACCTATCATTGGGATCCGGTCGCACAGGCGCCCTGGTCCTATAATGCGCAGAAAAAACTTATGGCGTCGTATGATGATACCGCCTCTGTCCGGCTAAAGACGCGATATGCCCTGCAACACGGGCTCGGTGGGGTTATGTTCTGGCAGCTGACCGAAGACCATTTCTTTTCGGGCGGGCTGCTGGACGTCATCGACCGCACAAAAAGGTCTGTGGATCAATAACATAGGACAGGCCCTCGAAAAATGAGGTGAAACCGTTGATTTCCACGGCGAAATAGGCAACCATTAACATTTCATTATCGTATTGTTGAGCTTGGTAAGAGTAGTTTGCGCGTTCATACTATTATCATCTACCACTTAATATCGTTCACCGGATTTTGATCTCAGGAAACACGCAAATACACGCCTTGATAGCAGGCTGCCGGTCCAATGACCGGGCGAGCCAAAAAGAGCTGTACACTATGCTCAAGGATTATGCTGTGAAAATCTGCTACCGGTACCAAAACAATCTTGAACAGGTGGAGGAGATCATGAACGAAGGATTTATCAAGCTCTTCAAAAGTATCCACCAGTTCGAGGAGTCACGCCATGCCGATGTATTGGCTTCGCTAAAAGGATGGTTTAAACGCATCCTGGTCAATACCTGCATCGACCATTACCGAAAAAATGCCTCTTATGTTCATGGTCAAATGCTCTCAGAAGACACGGAGAACATCGCCGACCGGCAGGAGACGGGGATCGACGTCCTCTCTTACAAAGAGATCATTGAAGCGATCCGACAGTTATCACCGGCTTACCGGACCGTCTTTAATCTATTCGTGATCGAAGGGCTGACACACGAAGAGATCGCCAAACATCTGGGGATCTCGGTCGGGTCTTCCAAATCGAATTTGTCGAAAGCACGCGAAAACCTACGAAAAATATTAACAAAAAAAACCGACCAGACAGCGTATGTTGAACCTATCCGATAAAGACTTGGACCGCCTCAGCCAGGAGGCGGCTCAGCAACACGAGCCGGGGGATATCGTCGGCCCGAAGTTCTGGGACAAGTTGGAGGCACGGCTGGATAGGGATTTGGGGAAAATGAATCCGAATCCGGCACGCGGTATCCGTCGATTGCCTTACTACTACGCGCCGGCGGTGCTGGTGCTGTTGGGGGTAACCTATTATCTGGTGAGGCTGAACAGCAAGTCGCCGAACAACTCGTCTTCCACGAGCCCGCCGCTGACGATGAGCAAATCGGCCCCGGTCGAACCCGTTAACGCTGTATCGTCATCGCCAAACGCTCTATCATCATCACCAAACCCTGTATCATCCGATAAGTCAAATTCTACACCAACCGCACCATCCGCCACTGTCCATTATACCGGCTCCGGCGCAGCGGGGTCCGATGCCAATGCGCCCGCAGCTGCGGCGACGAGGCCTAATGCGCGCGGGGACGAGGATGCCGGTGCGGCAGCCGAAGCGGCCGCCAACCGGGTTTCGGCAGGCGCCACGCATCATCACCGGAGAAACCACGAAAATTTACGCGGAGCTGCGGGCAACGGAGCCGCCGCTAACTCAACGGGAGCTGCGGGCAACGGGATCGCAGCTTATCCAACGGGAGCTGATCCGGGCGCGGCCAATTCATCGGCGGTAAATTCAGATGAGGCCGCCACGGGTGCGCCGGCCACGGCGGTCGCTCCAAATGCACCGCGTACTGCGCGGGAACTAATGTTGTCGGCTGTCCGCGGACCCTTCAGGATGAGCGGCAAACCAAGGGTCGACGATGCCGGCTTGCGTGCCGTTGACCCAAACCATATCCGTGAACCGATCCATCACGGGCTTCGCATCAACCGCTCCCTTACGTTTGGTTTGCTGGCCGCTCCGGACTACGCTTCCGTCAATTCGCTCAGCGGCCAACGGCCCGGTTTCACCTTTGGGCTGACCGCCGAATATCAGTTTGCCAACCATTGGTATATCGGCACCGGCTTGCTGCTGTCACGGAAGGTCTTCGCCGCAACTCCGCAGGACTACCATACTCCGCCCAACTACTATCGAAATAACCTGGCAGTAATGGGCAACACGGACCCCGCCTATGTGAAGGGAACATTTGATATGCTGGAGGTCCCGGTCGACCTTCGGTATGATTTCAACACGGGCGGCAACCTGCTCTTTTTTATAAACGCGGGCGTCTCCTCGTACTTCTTTACCCGCGAAAGCTGCGGTTATTATTTTACCTGGTACAATACCCGGAATGTCCTCGACAAACAACGGACCTACACCGACCCCGACAATCTTTTCGCATCCCTGAACCTCTCGCTGGGCGCTGAATTGGGCATCAGCAACAGCCTTTCCGTTATGGTGGCGCCATACTACAAGATCCCGATGCGGAACCTGGGATTCGGTCAGATACAGCTCAGCAGTGTCGGGATAGATTTCGCGATCCGCTTTGCGCCGATCATCAGCCGCAAACGGTATTAGACGCTATTTGCGTTTATCGAACCAGACGGGTTTGGGATCATTCCAATCCCCATTGTAATTTATTAAGACTTCCTCCCCGGCGCCGATCCGCCGGACCGATCGCACGATAATCACCCGTTCCCCGAAATCCATTTCATATTCGCAATTTGACTTGTACGAATGGTTGTACAATGGGACATATCCCAGTGCCATACAGCAATCCTTTCGGCCGGGCCCCCACTCGAAAATATAATCATGCAGGAGGGTCTGATCCAGTAATTTTCGTTCGGCGCCAGTCATAACGATCACGGGTGAAATCTCGATCACCGTATCCCGATCGATCTTCTCGGAGGTGAAAACGCCTCTCCCCATCTTCGCTGTCGGCGCCACATACAAACATGGTAATATCATATATCAACATTAGCATTATTTTTTATCTTCGCGGCGCCAATCATGCCTTTCGATCCTGACTATATCGACCAGTTCAATGAGATCATCCATTCGGAGGACGTCCTGAAGATCAGGGAGTGGCTCAACAATCAGAACATCAGTGAAGTGGCCGAGCTGATCTACGAATTTCCGGATTACGAATCCCAGATCATCGGCAACCTCAGCATCCATCGCGCTTCCAGCACGTTCAAGATCCTCGACGTCCCCACGCAGAAACGGATTATCCAGGAGTTGCCCGCGTTCACCACCGCCGAGTTGCTCAACGATCTTTCCGCGGATGACCGAACCTCTTTTCTGGAAGAGCTCCCCAGTGAGGTCGTAAAAGAGCTGATCAAGACCCTCGATCCGGAGGAACGGAAGGTCACCCTTTCCCTTCTTGGCTACCCGGAAGGGAGTGTCGGGCGTCTGATGACCCCCGACTACATCGCAGTCCAGAAAGACTGGACCGTCCGCGAAGTCCTCGACCACATCCGCGAAGTGGGGCGAAACAGCGAAACCATCGACGTGATCTATGTGGTCGACGACAAAGGCTTCTTTATCGATGACATCCGGATCCGCGAGATCATCCTCGCCAACCCGGAAAAAAGGATAGAGGATGTCATCGATAACCGGTACATCGCCCTCCATGTCAACGATGCGCAGGAGACGGCCAGCGAAGCATTCAAAATGAACAACCGCGTCGCGCTCCCCGTTCTCGACGACAAAAATGTCCTGTTGGGTATCGTTACGATCGATGACGTTCTCTGGATCGCCCAGGAGGAATTGAGCGAAGACATCCAGAAGATCGGTGGTACGGAAGCCCTCGACGAGCCCTACCTGGAAATGCCCATCCTAAAGCTTTTCAAAAAGCGGGTCGTCTGGCTCGTCGTCCTCTTTCTCAGCGAAATGCTCACCGCCACGGCGATGGCCGCTTTTGAAGACGAGATTGCCCGCTATGTGGTCCTTGCACTTTTCGTTCCGCTCATCATTTCCAGTGGCGGTAACAGCGGCTCGCAGGCTTCTACTCTTATCATTCAGGCGATGGCGCTCGGCGAACTCACCGTGACCGACTGGTGGCGGGTAATCCGGCGCGAGCTGCAGTCCGGCATCCTGCTGGGCGCCGTCCTCGGCATGATCGGCTTTACCCGGATCATCCTGTGGAATATGATCTTTCATACGTACGGCCCCCACGGCGTACTGATCGCTACGACGGTCGGCGTCGCGCTGATCGGGGTTGTACTTTGGGGCACGATAGCCGGCAGTATGCTCCCGATCGTTCTCAAACGGGTCGGCGCCGACCCCGCCACCTCCTCCGCGCCATTTGTCGCTACGCTTGTCGATGTGACCGGTCTTGTCATCTATTTTTCGGTTGCGATCCTCATCATGCAAAACATTTTGCACTAGCGGTTCCATTGCCGTACGGGTGTTGGAACATGGCGATTTGCTGCCCGATTGGAATTGGAATTGGACGCTCGCCAACGATTTTTCCGGAAAAAAATATTTTTACCGCGATTAAACCTTTTGTAAGCGTTCGTCCCGCACATTTTTACTTATTAAGTAAAATATTAATATGTTAATTCATTGCAATTGATTTATTTTCAAACAGTTTTATTCGTAAATTACTACAACCAAAAAAATCCACGGCAATGAAACAGAAGATGCTGATTACCCTGTCAACCCTCCTTCTCATCGGATTTTCTTCCTTCGCTCAACGCGGCGGCGGCCACGGGGGTGGCGGCCATTTCGGCGGAGGCGGCGGAGCCCACTTCGGCGGAGGCGGCGGAGCCCACTTCGGCGGAGGCGGCGGCCGGATCGGCGGCGCCGGTTTCGGCGGCGCCCGCGGCGGTTTTAGCGGCGGGGTCCGCGGCGGCGGTTTCGGCGGGATACGGAGTTCCGGATTCGGAGCTGTCCGCGCATCCGGTTTTCGCGGCGGCGCCAGAGGGACGGGCTATGTCCCGGGCCGCGGCTACGCCGGTGTTGGTGTGAACAGGGGATTTGCCGGTAGAGGATATGCCGGCGCCGGCTATTACGGCCATGGATACGGCGGCTATCGCGGCTATGGCGGTTATCGCGGCTACTACGGCGGTTACAGGGGCTGGGGCTGGGGATTCGGCCTTGGGCTCGGCTGGGGACTCGGGTATCCGTATTATTGGGGTTATCCGTATTATGGCTTTGGCTACCCCTACTATGGCTATCCTTATAACTATTACCCTTATGGCGACGGCTATGTATACCCTCCCGGATACGATTATGATCCCGGCGATGATCCGGTCGATCCATACGGCGATGGAAGCGGAAGCAACCAGGCTCCGCCACCCAACAACCCATCTTATCAGAATCCGCCACAGAACCCGCCGCCGGCGCAGCCCGATACCGTGTTGTCCAACCGGCCCGGTACCAACAATTCGCCTTCGGCGTACTATGGTGGTAACACCGTTACCGACAATAACGCCGCAAACAGCGACAAGGTATGGGTCAAAGCACACTGGAAGTATACCAACAACGGCTGGGTGTGGATAGAAGGCTATTGGAGACCGCGCAGCTAATGAATGATAACGGTTCAGGATATCGGCGCGGCCCGCTCGTACGAGCGGGCCGCGCGCTTTTAGCCACCGGCAGACCGTCACCCATTTAAAAATAAAAAGCTAATTTGCCCGTTCATTGGCAAATTTGAATTCCTATGTGTGGCATTGTTGCTTATATCGGACCCCGAGAAGCTTATCCCATTATCCTGAAAGGCCTCAAGCGTCTTGAATACCGGGGATACGACAGCGCCGGTGTCGCTCTTCTCCATTCCGATCTCCGGGTTTACAAAAAGAAGGGAATGGTGGCCGATCTCGAAGACAGTCTCGTAGGCAAGGACCTTCATGGACATGCCGGTATGGGGCACACCCGCTGGGCAACCCACGGCGAACCCAACGATCGGAACGCACACCCGCACCGCTCCGCCAGCGGCCGTCTCGCCATCATACACAACGGCATTATCGAGAATTTCACCCAACTGAAAAGTGAACTGGCAAAAAAGGGTTACCGCTTCAACAGCGACACCGATACCGAAGTCCTCCTCAATTTCATCGAGGACATTCAACTTAACAACAACTGCGGTCTCGAGGAGGCTGTCCGGATTGCGCTCCGCCGGGTAGTGGGTGCCTACGTCATCGTCCTGCTGGACCGTGACAACCCCGATACCATTATCGCCGCGCGAAAGGGGTCTCCGCTCGTGATCGGCATCGGAAAGGGTGAGCATTTTCTCGCCAGCGACGCCTCCCCCATTATCGAATACACCAAGGAGGTCGTTTATGTCAATGACTACGAGCTTGCCATCCTGAAGGCCGACGAACTCGTTCTCAAAAACCTCGGAAACGAAAAGATCACCCCCTTTATTCAGAAGCTCGACCTCGAACTCGCCGCGATCGAAAAGGGCGGTTTCGATCATTTCATGCTAAAAGAGATCTTTGAACAGCCGGACACCATTTTCGACTGTCTGCGCGGCCGCCTCGACCCCGCGAAGGGGACGATCACCATGTCGGGGATACAGCAGAACATCGAGCGGCTCACCAGGGCTCAACGCATCATCATCGTGGCCTGCGGCACCAGCTGGCATGCCGGCCTCGTGGCCGAATATATCATCGAAGAACTGTGCCGCACCCCGGTCGAGGTCGAATATGCCTCCGAATTCCGCTATCGCAACCCCGTCATTCACCCGGGGGACGTCATCATGGCCATCTCCCAAAGCGGCGAAACGGCCGATACCATTGTCGCCATCGAAAAAGCAAAACAACACGGAGCCTTTATTCTCGGGATCGTCAACGTCGTCGGATCGTCTATCGCCCGGATTTCCCACGCCGGCGCCTACACGCATGCCGGGCCCGAGATCGGGGTGGCCAGTACCAAGGCCTTCACCGCACAGCTTGCCGTCCTCACGATGATCGCATTGAAAGTGGCCCGGGAGAAAGGCACCATTGACGAAACCAGGTATCTCCAGCTGCTCAACGAACTCCACGCCGTCCCCGAAAAAATAAGAGAACTGCTGACACTCAGTCCGAATATCCGGCGAATTGCAGCCAAATACAAGGATTCCAAGGACGCCCTTTACCTGGGAAGAGGATATAATTTCCCCATCGCGCTGGAAGGAGCGCTGAAACTGAAAGAGATTTCCTATATCCATGCGGAAGGCTACCCTGCCGCTGAGATGAAACATGGTCCCATAGCCCTCGTCGACGACCAGCTTCCTGTCGTTTTTGTTGCCACGCGCGACTCCTATCACGAAAAGATCGTCAGCAATATCCAGGAAATAAAGGCCCGTAAAGGTAAAGTCCTCGCCGTCATCAGCCAGGGCGACGACCTGATCGGAAAAATGGCGGACGACGTCATGATGACCCCGGAAGCCGATGAGATCATCGCTCCGATGCTCAGCGTCATCCCGATGCAGCTGCTCGCCTATTATATGGGTGTTGCAAAAGGATACAACGTCGACAAACCGCGTAACCTCGCCAAAAGCGTCACGGTGGAATAAAATTATGAACGAGATCAAAAAAAGCCCGATCGACACCCTCGGCTATCACTTCATCGACAGCCGCTACCTTCCGGCAGGGAAGGACGAATATTATCTCCGCAACATCCAAAACCGCAGCGGCATCGGCTACCGGCAGCTAACCGCCTATGAGATCGAGGTACTTGTTCGAAACCGCAATACGTCCGCCAACTGGAACGATATCCTGGTATCGGATGCCTTTACGCCCGAACTGGTGCAGAATTGTAAATTCTTTGGCCTGGTCCGCATCGGGAAGCTGACGCCTTATTACCTCGAATTCCATAACCTCCGGCGCCCGGTGGGGCTTTACAACAGTACGATCATCAGCTGCGACTTCGGCGACAATGTCTGTATCGACAACACCAACTACCTCTCCCACTACATCATCGGCAATGAGGTGATGATCGTCAATACCAACGAGCTGGCTACCACCGAACATGCAAAATTCGGCAACGGCATCCTGAAGGAAGGCGAAGAAGAATCCATCCGCATCTGGCTCGAGGTCTGCAACGAGAACGGCGGCCGCAGCATCATCCCGTTCAATGGCATGCTCCCCGGCGATGCATGGCTGTGGAGCCGCTTCCGCGACGATACCAAACTTCAGGAGAAATTCAAGGCGTTCACCGCCGCCGCATTTGACAGCCGCCGGGGTTACTACGGCAAGATTGGCGACCGCACCATCATTAAGAATTGCAAGATCATCAAGGACGTCTGGGTCGGAAGCGATGCCTATCTCAAGGGCGCCAACAAGTTGAAGAACCTCACCATCAACTCCTCTCCCGAAGCGGCCTCCCAGATCGGGGAAGGATGCGAACTGGTCAATGGCATCGTCGGTTACGGATGCCGGATCTTTTATGGCGTGAAGGCTGTTCGCTTTATCATGGCTTCTCACTCCCAGCTGAAATACGGCGCCCGGCTTATCAACTCTTATCTTGGGAATAACGCCACCATCTCCTGTTGCGAGGTCCTGAATTCGCTCATCTTTCCCGCGCACGAGCAGCACCACAACAACTCCTTTCTCTGTGCGGCGCTGGTGATGGGCCAAAGCAACATGGCGGCCGGCGCGACCATCGGCTCCAACCACAATTCGCGAAGTAACGACGGCGAGATCGTTGCCGGCCGCGGCTTCTGGCCGGGCCTCTGCGTCAGCCTCAAGCACAATTCCCGCTTCGCATCCTTTGCGATCCTTGCCAAAGGCGACTATCCGGCGGAACTGGACATTCCCATCCCCTTCGCCCTGATCAGCAACGACGTCAGCAACGACGAGCTTACCGTGATGCCGGCGTATTGGTTTCTTCACAATATGTACGCCCTCGCCCGCAATTCCTGGAAATATGTCGACCGCGACAAACGCACCGATAAAACCCAGCTGCTGGAATTCGACTTCCTCGCCCCGGACACCATCGGCGAAATGATCACCGCCCTCCGGATCATGGAAGAGCTCACCGGCCCCGATTCGGGCAATGAGACCGAGGTCCATGCCCCGGGGTGGGAGAACAGCGACCGGAAGGTCAAGCTGGTAAAGGTCCCCCAGGCTTCCGCAATCTTTAAGCAGCTGATCGGCTACTATGCCGCCACGTTGCTGCTGGCCCATATTCAACGAAATAGGATCGCCTCGTTTGACGACCTGCTCAAATCCCTGCCACCCGGCCCGACCCTCACACTTTGGGTAAATGTCGGCGGTCAGCTCATCCGAAAGACCGAAGTCGACCGGCTGATCCGCCAAATTCACGATGGCAAGGTCCGCACCTGGGGCGAAGTCCACGAGTTCTACCGGCGGCAGGCCGAACAATACCCGGCCGACAAGCTTCATCATGCGCTGGGCGCGCTGCGGCAGCTCACCGGCGTCACGCTCCGGAGATCGGGACCCGGGGGGTTTGCCGGGCTTCTTCGCCAGGCCATCGCCACCCGCGGGTGGATGACGAGCGAGATTTTTGCTACCCGTGAAAAGGATTACAGCAATCCTTTCCGTAAAATGGTTTATGAATCCGAAGCGGAGATGGATGCCGTGGTTGGCCGCCTCGAAGACAACAGCTTTATCCGGCAGGAGAAAGCGGCCGCCGCCAAATACAAAAAGGAAATGGAAAAGGTCCTCAGGAAATTCGGTCTTTGATCACCGTTTTAACGAATCCGGCGAAATGGCCTTTATCGTATCCGGCGCTGCCGCCGCCGCGGAATCCACTGCTTTTGTCGAAGGCGCCGCGGGCTGCGCGCCGTTGTTACATGCGGCCAGTCCGGCCATCGTCAGCAATATGAGCACCATGGTCTTCATGGAAGGCGTTATTTCTTCCGAAAGTACAGCCGGATAGGCACCCCCTTGAAATTGAAAGCCTCGCGCAGCTTGTTCTCGAGGTAGTTCTTATACGGCTGTTTCACGTCGTCCGGAAAATTACAAAAAAAGGCAAAAGACGGCACGACGGTCGGCAGTTGAGTGACATATTTTATTTTTAGCGGATTCCCCCGCACTACCGGCGGATGATAGTCCTCCACGGCTTTTAGCATGACCTCATTCAGTACGGCGGTGGTCACCTTCCGCTGCCGGTTATCATAGACCTCCAGCGCCGTCTCCACCGTTTTGAAAATCCTCGTCTTATCAATCACCGAAATAAAAAGGATCGGCACGTCGGTGAACGGCGCCAGCCGGCCCTTCAATTCCTTTTCATATTCCCTGGCCGTGTTTGTCTCTTTCTCTATGACATCCCATTTGTTGACCAGCACCACGATCCCTTTTCCCTTCTTTACCGCGAGGCTAAAGATGTTCAGGTCCTGCGCCGTGATCCCTTTGGAGGCATCCAGCATCAGCAAACAGACGTCTGCCTCGTCCATCGCCTTTATGGCGCGGATCACCGAATAGAACTCCAGATCCTCATGTACTTTTGTCTTCCGCCGGATACCGGCGGTGTCGATCAGGATAAAATCTTTGTGAAAAAGGTTATACCGCGTATGGATGGTATCGCGCGTGGTACCGGCGATATCGCTGACGATCGTTCGTTCCTGGCCGATCAGCGCATTCAACAGGGACGATTTACCAACGTTCGGCTGACCAATGATCGCAAATTTGGGCAAACCCTCCGCATCGGAAACAGGCTGATCGTCGGGGATCAGTGCGCACACGGCATCCAGCAGCTCTCCCGTCCCGCTGCCCGTCATCGATGAGAGAAAAAAGATATTTTCAAACCCAAGGCTGTAGAACTCTGTCGCCTCGAGCAACCGGTCGCTGTTGTCCACTTTGTTGACCGCAAGGAACACGGGTTTTGTAGTCCGGCGAAGCACATCGGCCATCGCTTCATCCAGGGTCATGATCCCTGCCGAGCAGTCCACCATAAAGACCAGCGCATCCGCCTCCTCCAGCGCGATCAGCACCTGCTTTCGGATCTCCCGCTCGAACACGTCTTCGCTGTCCGGAACGAAACCGCCGGTATCGATTAAATTGAAAGTTTTGCCGCCCCACTCCGCAACGCCATACTGTCTGTCCCGGGTCACGCCGCTGACATCGTCCACAATGGCTTTGCGCTGTTCCAGCAACCGGTTAAAAAATGTGCTCTTTCCAACATTCGGCCGGCCGACAATGGCCACAGTAAATCCGCTCATATGCTCATTCAGTTATACCCGTACTCTTTCAGGAATGTTTCCGTATCTCGCCATTTGGGCCGCACCTTCACAAACAATTCCAGGAAAACCTTGGTTCCGATAAATGCTTCGATATCCTTTCTGGCCGCCGAGCCCAGCGTACGGATCATCTTCCCGCCTTCCCCAAGGATAATTCCCTTTTGGGTCTCCCGCTGCACGATGATATCCGCCCGGATCTTCGTCAGCGTGGTCTTCTCCTTGTATTCCTGCACGAGTACCGTCGCCTGATAGGGTATTTCATCCCCGTACAAATGAAAGATCTTTTCGCGGATCAGTTCCCCTACAAAAAACTTTGTCGGTAGATCGGTCAGATTATCTCCTTCAAAAAAAGGCTGCCCTTCCGGCAGCAGGCGTACGATCGTCGAAAGCAACAGGTCCAGGTTGGTGGACTTCAGCGCCGAGATCGCCAGCACCTCGCGAACATAGCTCTTTGTCGCAAAAAAAGCCGTGGCCGCGGTGATCCTTTCCGCCGCCATGCCGTCGATCTTATTGAGTAGCAGTACCGCGGGTACCCGCAGTTGCAGGGTCTCAAAGATGGTATCGTTTTCTGCCCAGTCGTCCCGGATATCCAGCAGCAATAACGCGAGATCGGCGTCCTCCAGCGAACTCTTCACCGCCCGCATCATCTTTTCATGCAAGCGGTATCGCGGTTCGATGATACCCGGCGTATCGGACAAGATGATCTGATACGCATCGGCCGTAAGGATTCCTTTGATCCGATGCCGGGTTGTCTGCACCTTTGGAGAGACGATGGCCAACTTCTCCCCCATCAGGGCGTTGAGCAGCGTGCTCTTCCCGGCGTTCGGCCTCCCAAATATGCTGACAAATCCTGCTTTCATGTAAAAAGGGCCCGTGCTGGGCCCCAAATTATCCGATTCGTTGCGAAGGGTGGGATCGAACCACCGACCTTCGGGTTATGAGCCCGACGAGCTACCGCTGCTCTACTTCGCGATGTGGAGGGCAAAAGTACGTTCCTTTCGGTTCCCCGCCAAATAAATTGAGGGATCTTTTTCTTTACTCATTAATAATCAAGGTACTTCGGGGAAATGGACCGACGGAGACTCAACTCTTGTGCCCGACATTGCTGGCTCCGCTGGAATGGGATTCGCGAAGGACACCGCCACCTTTGTAGTAGATGCTGCTGGCGCCCGAAGCATCGGCATCCAACTGTTTGTTGACCGTTATCCGGATATCCGATGCTCCCGATGCGTGTGCCGAGCAGTCTTCCACCACGAGGTCATAACCCTTTACATCACTCGCTCCCGAGGATCGGATAGTCGCCGAGCCCGAAACCTGTCCGGTAATCTGGGAATCGGATGCGCCGGTTTGGTTTAGCGACAACGAATTTACCCGGATCGCACCCTTGAAATCACTTGCGCCGGAAAGACTCAGCGCCAATTTTTCGCCGGCGATCACTCCGTCCACGTAGACATTGCTGGCGCCAGATGCGGTGATCTCGTCGAGCAGGGTATAGGCGACATACGCCTTCATCTTTTGCTTGCCCGTACGCCACCACTTCCAGGATCCCTCCAGGCTGATGATCAGGATGCCGTCGACGACTTCCGTTTTGATGCGGTCCCGGATCTTGATGTCTTTTGCGCTAACCACCACCTTTTCTTCCTGTCCCTGGCTGAGGTACAGGTCGATCGCATCCGAGACCCGGATCCCGTGATACCCCTTTGCCGGCCGTTGTTGTGCGTTCGCGTCCATGATCACCGTTTCCTGCGCGCGAATACCCGATACCAGCAGGCATCCCGCAAAAAATGCAAGAACCTTCTTCATACCTTAAAAATAATCAATTACCCCCTAATCTTTCCTGGAAATACTCCCGGAGCCGCCGGTGTGGGATTCCCGCAATGATCCGCTCCCCTTGTAGTGGATGTCGCTTCCGCCGCTTGCCGTGGCATCCAGTTCCTTATTGACCGTAACATACACGTCACTCCCGCCGCTCGCCTGCGCATGGCAGTCATCCGCCACCAGGTCATAGCCATGAAAGTCGCTCCCACCGCTTACATGCACACTTAATTGCGCAACGGATCCGCTGATATAGGAATCAGCACCGCCGGACTGGCCGACTGTCAATTCGCCGACCTCCAGTCTCCCGCGCAGGTCACTCCCGCCGGACAAGTGCAGTTCGAGTTTTTGCGACTTTATCGTTTGATCGATATAGACATCCGATCCGCCCGAAGCTTTCAGATCATCCAGCATTTTGCAGGAGACATAGGCTTTTAGTTTCCGGTTGCCCCAGCCCCAGTGAAACCGCTCATCCAGGTAGATGGTCAGGATGCCGTCCCTGACTTCCGTCACGATCCGGTCCCGCACCTCGGGATCGCTCGCGCTTACCGCCACCGCTTCATCTCCGCCCTGGCTTATATACAGGTCGATACCGCTGTGGATGGCCACGCCGTGAAAGCTTCCCACCGTCCTTTTTTGGGCATTGGCGTCGTTGATAACTTTTGGATTCTGGGCAACCGCCGCTACGCCCGCAAGGAGAAACATCGTCAGTAATGTAGAATTCTTCATGATCAGCATTTTTTTAAAGACAGAGACCTTTGTTCAATGTTGCATGCTCATCCGCGGGAGATATTCCCGCCGCCCCGGGTATGCAAATCCCGGATCGTTCCATTGCCCTTGTAACGGATCTCCCCGCCGCCGCTCACGGACGCATCCAGGGTTTTATTGACCGTCAGAAAAATATCGCCGCCGCCGCTGACGTGTGCCTGGCAAGTGTCCGCGGTCAGATCATAGCCGTGGAAAGCGCCGCCCCCGCTCACATGAACCTGCAGTTGGGCGGAGGTACCGCTGATATAGGTGTCCCCGCCGCCCGAAATGCCCACAGTCATTTCACCGACTTCGAATTTACCTTCGATCCGGCCGCCACCCGAAACATGAACATCCAGGCGTTCCGATTTTAGCGTCTCGCCGACATGGATTGTCGCTCCTCCCGCCTCTCTCAGTTGATCCAGCGTCTTACACGAGACATACGCCCTCAACTTCAGATGACTGTTCCAGTTCCAGTGCCACCACCGGTCGCTCGGATGGATGTGCAGTACGCCATCCCTGACCTCGGTCACGATCCGGTCCCGGATTTCCGGGTTATTGGCGCTTACGGCCACTGCATCCTCCGTACCCTGGCTCAAAAACAATTCGATACCGCCGCCTACCGCGATCCCATGGAATTCGCCGACATTTCTTCGTTGCGCGTTGGGGTCGTTAATGATTTTCGGATCCTGCGCCCGGACCGTCATTCCGGCCAGGACGACTACAGTTAGCAAGGCAAGTTTTTTCATGATGGGCATTTTTTTGTCCTTCTTTGTGGGACGGGTCACCCGCGAAAAAAGTTACATCGGCCGTTGAAGAAATACTCGTATCTTCCCCCGGCCAGCCCGCTCCGGCGGCTGATAACTACTGTTTTATGCTAAAATTCACGCTCCTCCCCTGCCTCCTCGTTTGCGGCATCCTGACCGCGCATTCGCAATCGTCCACGCCGGGCCCTTCGTCGCCCGCCGCGGCAAAGCGGCCCATCCGCCCCGCCGATCTCTATCGTCTTCCCGGCATCAGCGACCCCCGATCCTCCCCGGACGGCAAATGGGTTTCTTACACCCTGACGACGATTGACTCGCTGAAAGACAGCCGCAACAGTGACGTCTGGATGATCAGCTGGGATGGCGCCCAGGACATACAGCTTACCAGCAGTCCGGACGGGGAATCCCGGGCGCGCTGGAGCCCCGACGGCCGCTATATTTCTTTTCTTTCTTCGCGGCAGGACGGCAAGGGGAGCCAGATCTGGCTGATGGACCGGCGCGGAGGGGAAGGTAAACGCCTTACCGAGATCAAGGGTGGCGTGGACGACTATTCGTGGAGCCCTGACTCGAAGAAGCTTCTTCTCACCCTCACCGACCCCGATCCGGAAGACAGCAGCAAGATCAAAACAACCAGGCCTTATGTCATCGATCGCTATCAGTACAAGCAGGATGTCGAAGGCTACCGATATAAGAAAGTTCACACGCACCTTTATCTTTTCGATCCGGCCACGAAGAAGCTCGACACGCTGACGCGCGGGGATCACGATGAAGAGTCGGCGATCTGGAGGCCCGATGGCTTGGCCATTGCATTTGTCAGCAACCGGACCGAAGACCCCGACAAGAACGAAAACAGCGACATCTTTGTCATCGACGCCAAACCCGGAAGCGTCATGCGTCAGCTGACCGACTGGAAGGGCACCGATAATAATCCCCGCTGGAGTCCCGACGGTCAAACGATCGCTTATACCCGTTCTGTATCGGACGAGGTTTACCACATGTACGACGAGCCGGTGCTTTGCACCATCCCGGCTGCCGGCGGCACGCCCAGGTTGTTAACCCGCGCGCTGGACCGGCCGGTCTTCAACCCGCAATGGTCGGCTGACGGCAAGTCGATCGTGGCGCTGGTGGAGGATGACCGCGAGCAATACATCGCCGCCTTCTCCCCTGCAACCGGCGCCATGACCAGGCTAACCACCGGCGGGCGCGTTTTCACCACCGTTGAACCTGCCGGCGATCATTTTGTCGCCATGGGCAGCGAACCGGAAAACCCCGCCGAGATCTTTGCGCTTGACAGCGGCCCGGCAGGCCGCCGCCTTACCCATCATACCGACAGTTTCCTTGCGCCGCTGCAGCTCGCCAGGGTGGTCCCCTTTTCGTCAAAAAGCGTCGACGGCACGACCGTCTCCGGCATCTATTATCGCCCTGCCGATACGCCGGAAGGAAAGAAACTGCCCCTTATCCTCTTTATCCACGGCGGTCCGGTCGGGCAGGATGCACTCAGCTTCGATATGTCCCGGCAGATACTGGCCGGCAGCGGGTACCTGGTGGCTGCGGTCAATTACCGCGGCAGCAGCGGCCGCGGCCTCAATTTCTGCAAAGTGATCTATGGAGACTGGGGCAATAAAGAAGTGATCGATCTGCACGGTGCGGTCGACTATCTGGTAAAGCAGGGTCTGGCCGACCCCGACCATCTCGGCGTTGCGGGATGGAGCTATGGCGGCATTCTTACCGACTACCTTATTGCTTCCGACAATCGTTTTAAGGCCGCCAGCAGTGGTGCGGGGACAGGTTTTACGCTCTCGCTTTACGGCGTAGACCAATATGTGAACCAGTATAATAACGAGATTGGGACACCCTGGACCAGCATCGACCGATACCTGAAGATCAGCTATCCCCTGCTAAAGGCCGATCGTATCAGGACACCCACCCTATTCATGAGCGGGGAAAAAGACTTTAATGTGCCTACGGCCGGAAGTGAGCAAATGTACCAGGCGCTTCGAACGCTCGGGGTACCCACCGAACTGATCGTTTATCCCGGCCAGTTCCATGGTATCAGCATCCCGTCGTACCAGCGCGACCGGTTCGATCGCTGGATCGCCTGGTTTAAAAAATACCTTTAGCCGCCAAACGTATCCGTCCACGCGTTCATTCCGCCGGTCAGATTCTTTACATTGGCAAAGCCCGCGCTCTGCAGCATCAGGCAGGCCTGCCCGCTCCGGTTGCCGCTACGGCAATAGCAGATCACTTCCTCCTCCTTCCAGTCGTCCACGGCTTCCGTGTCCAGCCGCATGATCTTTGCCAACGGCAGCAACACGCCCCCGATATTGAAATTTTCGTGCTCGAATGGCTCCCGGACATCCAGCAGGTGTATGGTTTCACCGGCATCCAGGCGGGCCTTTAACTGCTCAACAGATATGGTTTGCATATTTGGCGGTTATAGTTCACTGTTATGGTCTTCGGTTATGGTTCTCTGCTCCGGTTCTTAATATGTGTTGGGCGCCGGAGATGTACTGTCACCACCCTGGCCCGGTTTGTGGATGCCCAGCCAAATGGCGATGACCTGCCCCATATGGATATGGTTGACCTGGCCTGCATCCCCGAATTGCGGCGGATCCTGCCGGATAATATACGCTTCGGTCGTATCCCGCACTTCCGGATCCTTTGATACATTGCCGACGCTAAGCCCGAATGAATCCAGTCTTGCCCGGGCCTGGCTATAGGTAAGCCCGGTCAGATCGGGCACCACGAACTCCTGGCCGCCGACCCCGCTGCCCAGCACGAGCGTGATCGCGCTCCCTTGCTGGATGTTGGTGCCCGGCTTTATCGTCTCGCCGTTAAATTGCTGATCCAGCACCGAATTCCGCGCAAAATCAGCCTTATAGACCGTATCCCCGATCTTCAGGCCATATTGGTGCAACACACTGGTTGCGGTCCGCAGCGGCATGCTGACCAGGTTGGGCATCTGGATCATAGGGGCTTGTGACCGGTTGATCGTCAGGTAGATGGTACGGTTGATCTTGACGAGGTTATCCGCTTCGGGGAATTGTTTGACCACCTGCATGGGTTTCATCGTATCGACATAGCCCGACGAATCCTGGATCTGGACTTCGAAGCCCTGGGACTGCAATGTCTTTTTTGCATCCGCGAACAACATTCCCGTAACCGATGGGATCTTCATGGTCTTGCCATGCTGCGTCAGCAAGGCCAGCGAACCCAGAAAAAGCAGGAGAAGCAACAGCAAAAGGACGATACCAGCTAATATATTGACCCAGAGAGGTTTACTTGTGAGAAATTTGAACACGCTTTGATAATTTTGAAATTCGACAAAAAAATAGTTACCTCCTCTCCCCAGCCATCCCCGTGCCACGACTTTCCGGCGCTATCGCTTCTTCCGGCATCGTCGCTCCTTCCGTCGCCACCGCTCCCTCCCACGCTGTCGCTCGCTCCGGCGCTACCGTTTCTTCCGGCTTGCCAGCGCCTCCTCGATCAACGCCGAATAAAAGTCCTTTAACGTCCAGCCCTGGACCAGCAACTGCTGCGGCACGATGCTCGCTTCGCTTTGTCCCGGGACCGTGTTGACCTCCAGCATAAACGGTTCGTTGATCTCTTCATTGTATATAAAGTCGATCCGGATAACCCCCCGGCAGTTAAAAACTTCATAAATCTTCCGGGCCGCTGCCCGGACTTTTTCCGCAACCGCTGCGTCCACCTGAGCCGGTGTTATCTCCTCATTCAGCCCGGCGGTATACTTTGCCTCGAAATCGAAGAACTCCCGCTTCGTTTTCACCTCCGTAAACGGCAGCGTCACGATCTCCCCTTTTGAACGGAACACCCCGATCGTAAACTCACGGCCGGCTATATACTCCTCTACGAGGACTTCGCTGTCTTCCCCGAACGCTTTTTCGATTGCCGATCCCAATTCTTCCGACGGCGAATTCACTTTTGACATTCCGATACTCGACCCGCCGTTGTTGGGCTTTACAAAGACCGGGAACTTCAAATGTTTTGTCATTTCATCGGGGCTGTCCTTGTGGTGCTTTACGAACAAGACCGACCGCGCCACGTTGATCCCGTTGAATGCGGCAACCGCCACCGCAAAACGCTTATTGAAAGTGATCGCCGAAACCACCGCATCGCAGCTGGTATACGGCAAATCCAGGAGATCGAAATACCCCTGCAATTTTCCATCTTCACCCGGAGTCCCGTGAATGCCGGTGAGCACCACGTCGAAGGTCACCACGCGCCCGTCGATGTCCAATGAAAAATTGTTTTTGTCCACCACGATCTTCCTGCCTTGCTTGTCCAGATGCCACCACCCTTCCGGCGTAATATCGATGCGATATACCGAATACCGGTCGTAATCCAGGTTATTCTCGATCGTTATGGCACTCTTATATGAAATCTCCGACTCTTTTGAATAGCCGCCGGTAATAAATGCAACGGTTGGTTTCATGAATGGAAAAAATTTTCGGCAAAATAACAAAACTTCGGTCAACCGTAGCCTGGGAAGGATTCACCCAACAAACAAGAAAGGTGAAGGAAATACCCCCTTCACCCTTTTATGACGGGAAATATCACCCGCCTATTTTCAGTAGCACGAAGGCTACATGCACAACAAATTGACAAAGGAAAGTTACCAAATTCCCGGAAGATTCCAAAGAAATAATTTTGCATTACGCACATCTTTCGCACATCGCCTCACGATTCATTCGCATGTTTCTATACGTGTAGCGCGAGCGGGTCGGGACTGCGCTAAACGTGCAACCGCTCCTTCTTTGCCATCAACTCGTCCACCGTCTCGCGGTACATCTCATCCGGCACACAGCAGTCCACCGGGCAAACCGCCGCGCACTGGGGCTCCTCGTGAAATCCCTGGCACTCGGTGCATTTATTCGGGACAATGTAGTAGGTATCGACGCTGATCGGCGCATGACGCTCACCGGCGTCGGTTGTGGATCCATCCAATAAGGTAAAGGATCCTTTTACCGTGGTACCATCGGCAATCGCCCATTCTACCCCGCCCTCATAGATCGCGTTGTTCGGGCACTCGGGCTCGCAGGCTCCGCAATTGATACATTCTTCGGTTATTTTAATCGCCATTTTTTGGAATATTTAGAGAGTTCAGATGATTTACCTTTGCGTTTTTATTTGGCGGTCCCGGATCTTTTCTCCGCGGTGCCGTTCCAGCAAATATAGGGTGGAATTTATGAACTTGGACGAACGAATCGATTTATTGGCGGAACTCGGGGACTATTGTTTATCAACGGATCAGGCCTGGATGACCGCGCAGCGCCGCGCGCATGAAGCCAACGGGTGGTTCACTCCGGAATTCATCGGTCTGGCCATCCGGGGCATCGCCGGACAGTATCTCCAAAGGGACAAACTCATCGCCTGGACCGCAGGATACCGACTGCCGGATCATCCCGCCCCTGCGCGAACCGTCGGTCTCACCATGGCGGGCAATATCCCGCTGGTCGGCTTTCACGATTTCCTGTCCATTTTTATTTCCGGTCACCATCAACTGATCAAAGCGTCCGGTCGCGACGATATCCTTATCCGCCATCTCCTGGGGCACCTCATAACGGTCAATCCCGCGGCCGCCCGGCATTTTGCTTTTGCCGACCGGCTTAACGGCTGCGACGCCTATATCGCCACCGGCAGCAACAACTCCGCCCGTTATTTTGAATACTACTTTGCCAAATACCCCCATATCATCCGCCGTAACCGGACTTCGGTCGCGCTGCTGACGGGGGAAGAGACGAGGTCCCAGCTCGAAGCCCTCGCGGATGACGTATATCAGTATTTCGGTCTTGGGTGCCGCAACGTGACGCATTTGTATGTCCCGGAGAACTACGATTTTCTGCATCTGCTCCAGGCCTTCCGGAAATACAACTACCTCTCGCAGCATACCAAATACAAACATAACTATGACTACCAATTGACGCTGCTGCTCCTGAACAAGAAAACCTATATGGCCAATGAGTCGATCCTTCTGACCGGGAATGACTCTCCCTTCAGCCCCATCAGCGTCCTTCACTACAGCTATTACCGGCCCGGCGACCCGCTTCCCGCTACGCTTTCGGGTGACCACCCCGATATCCAGACAGTTGTAGGCCGAAGGGATTTCCTGTCCGACACCGCCGGGAGCCCGCGGTCAACCGCGCAAGGAGGGGTTACGGCTTTTGGCGAGGCGCAGCGACCGGGGCTGGAAGACTATGCAGATGGGGTCGACACCCTGAATTTTTTGCGGAACCTGTCCTGACCTTCTGACAGTCCGCCTTTTCGGCATTCCCGACCGCTCATCCGCACCGCCCACCCGTACATCCCGAATTCGCCCGGATCCGCCTCCGGGTCCCCTTTTTCCATATATTTTTCGTAGATTTACAGGTCTTTATATTCCCCATCTACGAAGGCCTTAGTAAATAATTTGTTAAACTCGGCCGGCAGTAGATTCGGCAATGGAACCTTGGCGTTAATTTGGTAGAAGGTCGACACAAAAGATCCACCCGAAAGGGTAATACAAAAGTTAAACTAACGAATTTAAATTTATCACAATGAGAGCAAATCAAGCAATAGCCGTTATCCTGCTCAGTGCCTCCACCGCAGTCGCCACAATGTGGGGATACAACCACTTTACCCAAAAACAGACGTACGTCTACAGTTCCCAGGATTCATCCGGTAAGATACCGGCGAACTACGCCAAATTCTTCGAAGACGGCAAACGCTCCGGTGGACCCGTCGACTTCGTCGATGCCGCCAATGCCGCCATCCCGGCGACCGTTCATATCAAGACGAAAACGATCCATACGGCCAGCAACAACCTTCCCCGTCATAACCCGTTCTCCGACCTCTTTGGCATCGACCCCGACGATCTCTTCGGCAACGGCAATGGCCTTCGCTCGCTGCCCGAAATGGCATCCGGATCCGGTGTGATCATCAGCAACGATGGCTATATCGTAACCAACAACCACGTGGTCGACGGCGCCGATGAGCTCACCGTCACCCTTAGCAACCATAAATCCTTCAAAGGCAAAGTGGTCGGCGCCGACCCTGCCAGCGACCTCGCGGTTGTCAAGATCGATGCTACCGGCTTGCCCTTCCTGCTATATGGCAATTCCGATGATGTGAAGATCGGACAATGGGTACTCGCAGTCGGCTACCCGCTGACCCTCGAGACCACGGTTACCGCGGGTATCGTCAGTGCCAAGGGACGCACGCTCGATATCAATCGCCGCCAAAGTCAGTCCCCGGTCGAATCGTTCATCCAGACCGATGCAGCCGTTAACCCCGGCAACAGCGGTGGCCCGCTTATCAACACGGACGGCCAACTGATCGGGATCAATTCCGCGATCGCTTCGCCCACCGGCTCTTACGCCGGCTACTCCTTCACCATCCCGGTCAATATTGTGAAGAAGATCGTCAACGACATTATGAAATTCGGAACGCCGCAACGCGCTTTCCTCGGCATCTCCTATCCCCGGGACGATATGAGCGACGACCAGAAGAAAGAGAATGGGATCAAGGACGGTGAAGGGGTGTACGTCCTCGATGTTACGGCCGATGGCGCAGCGCAACATGCCGGGATCAGGAAAGGCGACATTATCACCAAGCTGAACGGTTTTCCTGTAACCACCGGAGCGGAGATGGTCGGCCAGATCGCCACCTTCAGCCCCGGCGACAAGATCAATGTGACCTATAAGCGCGACGGCCAGGAGTCTACCGTTGCCATCACGCTACGCAATAATGCCGGCACCACTTCGGTCATCCGGACCTCCGTCCTCGATAAGCTCGGCGCCGACTTGCAAAACCTGAGTAAAAAGGATGCAGCGTCGCTCGAACTCAAAGGCGGGGTTGTCGTAAAGTCTGTAACGGAAGGCGGCCTCATGGACAAGTCGCGGATCCAGGAAGGGTTTATCATCCTGAAAGCGAACGGCGAAGACATCAAGTCGGTGGATGATTTCCAAAAAGCGGTCGAGAAGGCAACCGGCGGAACGATCAAGCTGGAAGGCGTATTCCCCGGTTATGAGGGCGTCTATACGTACCCGCTGCGTCTTAGCACCGGCAACTAGTCATTTTACGCGAAAACATTACGAAAACATCATATTAAGGGGTTGATCGGACGATCAACCCTTTATTTTTTCCAGCACGATATACCCCCACGCGCTCAGTTCCACAACGGATGGCGGCGCCCATTCCCGCAGCGTAAATATATCTTTAAACGCTCCACCGACACCCCACCACATTGTATCGAGTTTTAAGGGATCGCCGGAAAAATTCAGCAGCACGACGACTTCATCCGGTCCCACCGACCGGACGAACCCATAACAGCGGTCATCCGCTCCCGTAAGGATCCGTCTTGTCGCACCTTGCGGATCGGCGGCGCGCAGCGCACGATTCCGTTTCCGCAGGTCCAGCAACGCCCGGTAAAAATCATTCAGCTCATACCGGCCCGTCCACCCGATCGGATCTTTATCGAAAAATTTGAGCCGTTTATAGTTCGGCATCTCCTGCCCGCTGTAGATCAGCGGCAACCCGTTCCAGGTGGCACATAGCACCGCATATGCCCTTGCGGCATCTCCAAGCCGCTCGTACTCGCTTCCGCTATGTGAATTCTCGTCGTGGTTGGTCGTAAAATAGACACGCAGCCCATCCGCCGGAAATTGCGAGGCATACGAAGTCAGCACCTCATCCAGTCCGCCAAGGCCACTCTCCCTGCGCCATACTGCCTCCATCTTGTGCAACAACTTCCACGTGTAGGTCGCATCGAAGACCTCGTGATAGGAGATCTCCTCGCATTCGGCCAGCCAGAACAACGGTTTCATCGGATCAAGCGTCAACCTCGCGTCCCGCCAGAAGTCGAGCGGGACCAGCATCGCCATATCGCACCGGAAGCCATCGACGTCACACCGCTCGATCCAGAATCGCATCACCTCGATCATCGCCCGGCGCAGGTCCCGGTTATCGTAGTTCAGATCGATCACGTCTGCCCAGCCATGCGGGTCGAAGAATTCCCCCTCCAGGTTCCGGCGGTAGTATTCCGGATGCTCCTTCGTCCACCGGTGATCCCAGCCGGTATGATTGGCGACAATGTCGATGATGACCTTCAACCCCAGCGCGTGAGCATCCTTCACCAACCGCGCAAAATCATCCAGCGTACCGAATTCGGGGTTGACCGCCATATAGTCCGAGCAGGCGTAGTAGCTGCCCAGGCTTCCCAGGCGCTTCTCCACGCTGATCGGTGTGATGGGCATAAACCAAAGGATGTCGATCCCCATGGCCTTCAACCGGGGCATCTGCCGTGAAAAGGCCGCAATCGTTCCTTCCGGCGTGTACTGCCGAAGATTGACTTCGTAGATATTCGACGTATAGCTCCACTCCACCGGATGAAAGGTTGCACTCATAGTCGTACACAATTTTTATTCGCGCCTGCGGGTCACCTATCAATTTACCCTTCGCCTTCGGCGCGAAATCATTGATTGAATTTCGTCAAAGCTCCGAGCCCTCGCTTCTCCTCATTCGTAACCTTCGCTGCGCCCGGTTACCCTTTCGGGCAACGGAGAACTTCACCCTTGCCACTGGCAAGGCCTCGTTCGCGACCTTCGCTACGCTCGGTCGTGGTCCGTTTTGTGCCGCCAATATAGCGTACCTTTGCCATTCGATATGAAAAATTTTGATATCCCCATCATCTACCGCAGCCCGCTGATCTCCGCCATAAAGAACATGCGCAAGGCCGCTGATAAAATGAAAAAGGATTTTACGCCTACTCATCTCGATCTCGGTGACCTGCACATCTATCTCGCCCGCCATTTCGGCTTTTGCTACGGCGTAGAGAATGCGATCGAGATCTCGTTCCGAACCGTCGATGAGAACCCGGACCGCCGGATCTTTCTCCTGAGCGAGATGATCCACAACCCCAAAGTCAACGCCGATCTTCAGTCACGCGGCATCCGGTTCCTGCAGGACACCTATGGAAGGCAACTGATCCCGTTTGACAACCTCCGGCCGGATGATATCGTCATCATCCCCGCATTCGGGACTACCCTCGAAATAGAAGAAAAGCTCCGGACCATCGGAATGGTGACGGAACGGTACAACACCACTTGTCCCTTTGTCGAAAAAGTCTGGAATCGCAGTAATCAAATCGCGGGCGGTGATTATACCGTTGTCGTCCACGGCAAACCCGGCCACGAAGAGACCCGGGCCACATTCTCCCATGCTGCCGCGGTAACGCCAACCATTATCGTCCGGGATATGGAGCAGGCGCGGTTGCTGGCCGAATACATCAAGGGAACCCGGACCGCCGATTCCTTCGCCATCGAATTCCGGGGCCAATACAGTCCCGGTTTCGATATTGCGAAAGACCTGACCCGGATCGGCGTCGTCAATCAAACCACCATGCTGGCCACCGATACCCAGGCGATCGCGGATTTTCTCAAACAAACCATGATAGAAAAATACGGCGACCCCGAAGAACACTTCGCCGACACGCGCGATACGCTTTGTTACGCTACCCTCGACAACCAGACGGCGGTTTCCGGGCTGCTGGACACGCCTGCCGATCTTGCCATCATCGTCGGCGGTTACAATTCATCCAACACTTCCCATCTCGTCGAACTCTGCGAAGCAAGAATGCCTTCCTATTTTATCCGGTCCGAAGAGAATCTTGTCTCTCCCGGCGAGATCAGCCACTATAATTTTCATGAAAAAAAGGAAATCACCACCGCAAACTGGCTGCCTGCCCGGCACGCTGTGAATGGCCAACAGCCCGCGCGGATACTGATTACCAGCGGTGCGTCCTGCCCCGACGTCGTCGTCGAAGCCGTGATCCGCCGTCTCGCCGCATTCTACCATGCCGACGATCGAATCCGGGAATTGGTAACCGCCTTTACCGCCGTCAGGCCATCTTAAATCCTTCGAGGAATTTTGTATTGAAGTCGCCACTGCGGAAACGTTCGTCCTTCATCAGCTGCAAGTGGAACGGGATGGTCGTTTTGACTCCCTCGATCACGTACTCGCTCAAGGCACGATGCATCGTATTGATCGCTTCTTCCCGGGTGCGGGCCACCGCGATGATCTTCGCGATCATCGAATCGTAGTAGGGCGGGATCGTATAGCCGGCATACGCATGGCTGTCCACGCGGATCCCGTGCCCGCCCGGCTGGTGCAGCACGGTGATCCGGCCAGGAGAAGGCCGGAAATCGTTATAGGGATCTTCCGCATTGATCCGGCATTCGATGGCATGACCCTGCGGCTCATAGTTCATCCCGCTTATGGCCTGCCCGCTCGCGATCTTTATCTGTTCCTTTATCAGGTCAAAATTCGTCACCTCTTCGGTCACGCAGTGTTCGACCTGGATGCGGGTATTCATTTCCATGAAATAGAAATTCCGGTGCTTATCCACCAGGAACTCTATGGTCCCGACGCTTTCATAGTTGATCGCGGAAGCCGCCTTGATCGCCGCCGCACCCATCCGTTCGCGCAATTCGGCGGTCATGAACGGCGAAGGCGATTCCTCCACCAGCTTCTGGTGCCGCCGCTGAATGCTGCAATCGCGCTCGCTTAGATGACAAACGCGTCCGTACTGATCTCCGGCGATCTGGATCTCGATATGGCGGGGCTCCTCCACGAATTTCTCCATATAAACACCGTCATTCTTGAACGCGGCGCCTGCCTCGGCCTTTGCCGTGTTGTAGGCTCGCTCCATCTCCGACTCCTCCCAGACGACCCGCATGCCTTTCCCGCCACCGCCCGCCGTGGCCTTCAGGATGATCGGATACCCGATCTCCCTGGCCAGGCCCTTTGCCTCATCCAGGCTCTCCAGCAATCCTTCGCCGCCCGGTACTACCGGTACGCCGGACTTGATCATGGTTTCCTTCGCCGTGATCTTATCGCCCATCGCATTGATCATCGCCGGCGTCGGTCCAATGAATTTGATCTCGTGCTCGCCGCAGATCTCGGCAAAACGTGCATTTTCCGCCAGGAAACCATAACCCGGATGGATCGCATCCGCATTGGTGATCTCCGCCGCCGCCATAATATGGGGAATGTTCAGGTAGGAATCGAAACTTGCCGGCTTCCCGATACACACCGCTTCATCGGCAAACCGCACGTGGAGGCTTTCCTTATCCGCCGTAGAGTAGACCGCGACTGTCTTGATCCCCATTTCCCGGCAGGTGCGAATCACCCGCAGGGCAATCTCTCCTCTATTGGCAATCAGTACTTTTTTAAACATTCTTAGAATTTTGGATTGGGCTCCGCCCGGTTTGGATTCATCATGCAGGTTCAACCTGGAACAAAGGCTGATCGTATTCTACCGGCGACGCATCCTCCACCAGGACTTTTATGATCCGCCCCTTTACCTCGCTCTCGATCTCATTGAACAGTTTCATGGCCTCGATGATACAGACCACTTTGCCCGGTTCCACCTCATCACCTACATTTACAAACGAGGGCTTGTCGGGCGACGGGCTGCGATAGAACGTTCCGATCATCGGGCTCTTTATCGTAACCGCATTACTGGCGGCGGGTTCAGCCGGCCGGGCGGGTTTTTCCGGTGTGGCAGCCGCAACAGGCGCGGGAGCCGCCGCAACGGGCGCCGGCGCCAACGCAGCGACGGGCTGCGCCGACATAGGGGCGGTAATTATTTGCTGAACGGGTTCTTCTTTTTGCTTGATCGTCAACTTGAATCCTTTCTCTTCAATGCTTACTTCGCCTATATTCGATTTGTTGATCATTTTGATCAACTCCTGAATCTGTTTAAAATCCATATTGGATGAATTTACTATTTGGGCGGCTAAAATAGGGATTAAAGCTAAATAAGTCAAAAGCAAACTGGGCTCCGCCCGGTTTCATACCTAAAAACACCGACTATTTCACCCGTTCCACATATTCTCCGGTCTTGGTGTTGATCCGGATCAACTCACCTTCATTGACGAAAAGCGGAACATTTACCGTCGCTCCGGTCTCCACTTTGGCTGGTTTTAGCGTACGCGTCGCCGTATCTCCTTTGACACCCGGCTCCGAATACGTAACCTGGACTACGATCTTGTCCGGCAATTCCACGCTCATCGGCTGGTCGGTGTCGGTATTGATAAGGACGGACACCTCCTGTGCTTCCTTCAGGAATTGCGGCGCATCGATCAGGTGTTCCTGTAAGGCGATCTGCTCGAAAGTCTCATTGTCCATGAAATTATAGCCGGTATCGTCCTTATAAAGAAATTGATACGCCTTTCGTTCCACACGCACCGGGTAGATCGTGTCGCCGCTGTTCCAGGTCTTTTCGATGGAACGGGTGTTGTCGACCCCCTTAAGCTTTGCCCAAACCTTGGCAGCTGCCCTTGCCGTCTTGTTTTCGCCGAATTCCACTACGGTATAAAGACTTCCGTCCAATTTGATGATCATGCCGCGACTGATGTCCGCAGTATTTGCCATAATAGCTGTTAAGGATTATTAAAGGTAATAGAAAAACCCCCCATCCCGAACGGCCGCTAAAAAATATAGCGATAGCCTGTTTCGGGAAGGAGGGGCCAAAATTACAGTAAAATCCTCAATTTCCGGTTCCGGATGGTTTTGCCTTTAAAGTGATCAGCATGACTCCGTTCTTCCCTTTTTCGCCGTAGGTGGCCTGCCCCGCTTCCGGTTTCAATATATTGAGCGACTCGATCTTGCCCGGATCGATCTGCAATACGGAATCATATTCCACTTGCCGGCCGTCCATCAGCACCAGGGGCGCTTTCCAATCTTTCATATGGATGGACACCACTCCGTTTTTCGCTTTTTCTCCATAATTGACCGCCCAGGAGGAATTCTTGTATACATGGATGTCTTTGATCAGGTTTGCGTTCAGGGATTTCAAGGTGTCCGCGGGCGCCAATTTTCCATTGACAAAAAACAACGGCCCGTCTCCCAGGTACTTCGCCGCGACGTCCATCGAATCCCGATGCACGTGCACCGCCGGCGGCGCGACAAATTTCGTCGTATCCTTTCGCCCCGCCGGCACCGTATCCCTTGCCTTCAGGTCCCTCGCGTGCGACTTGTTACCCGCATCCGGTACGCAATCCGGGAGCTTGCCATATAGCCGCTCAAATTCTGGCCTCTCGCGCGGATCGTCGTTGTCCATATCATAATAGCGAGGCTTCCCGGAAACCGGGAGCACGATCACGCGGCTATCACCCGGAAAGAGGACCGCCCGCGCACGGTCGCCTGCGGGCCGAAATTCCTTCTCCGCCTTTTCGCTGATGGCGGCCCATCGGGCCAGGTAGCCGGCGTTGACCGAATGACCTGTCGGGTGGTCCGTCGCCATAAATTGCGGTATTTCGCCATATTTCTTGTACAATTCGGCCAGACCGGGCGTTCCCGGATACCCATATCGTTCGACTGTCCCATCCAGATATATGACGATCTCTTTTCGCCGGTCTTCCGTTGTGTAGAACAGACCGATCTCAGGGTGAGCTTTCTGCAGCGTCAAATATCGGTTCAGATTATCGCTTTCATCCAATGCACGGCGCAGCTCCTTTTCCGCATCGGCATATTCAGGATCAACCGGAGCCTTCACAATCGAAGGGGCAATAAAGACCGGGTTGGCCGTCGGCCCCATTCTGTCAAGCCGATGCATGATGGCCACGTCCAATATCCCGATCGTGGCTTCCGGTTTCGGAATGCTCCGGATGCGGAAATCGGTATCATATCCCGGCTTTATATAGTCGAGATGGATATTGACCGGGTTGCCCGATGCCGGGATTTGCATTTTATAATATCCATTCCCATCTGTCGTCGTCTCCAAACCCGTCGTGCGATCCCGGACCAATACCCCCTGCAACGGCTTCCTGTCGCCGGACGTGATCGCAATCCCCGCCGCATTCACATACACCGGACCATGAGACCGGAAGAGTTTGGAACCCTGGTCCCTGAATGCCACCAACAGAACTGCCGCAAGGGGCAATAAGAACAGGAGTTTCAATAGTTGTATCCGTGTGCTCCGCATCCGGTTCATCATAACGATCCGCTTCCGGAGCGAAGAAAAATTGAAATTGTTCGCAAGCCGGTAGTCAGGCTCCCCTGCAACCTTCAGCAAATGATATTGATACCCTTTCCGGTCCACTCCCTTATTCAATACTTCCTGATCCGCAAGGAACTCCAGGTTCTGCCGGATCGAGTACCGGATCAACCAGGCAAACGGGTTATACCAGTTGAAGATGCAAATCAGCTCCGCAATGAGGATGTCAATAGTATGCCGCTGCCGGATATGCACATACTCATGCAGGATGATATCCGCCCACTCCTTCTCGGTGTGCATCGACTGATTGATGTAGATTGCATTTCCAAAGGAGAAGGGTCTGATCGGCCGGTCCACGTGATATACTTTAATGTCCGTTCCGCCGATCAGTCGCGCCTTCCGCCGAAGGCGGACAAGCGATATCCATTGTACCGCCAGTCTGACCATCATCGCCATGGCGCCGGTTGCCAGGACCCACATGCCAATGGCCCATCCCGACAGACCCGCAGCAGGCGACGACGAAGCGACCCGGCCGGCCTCGTGCACAACGCCGCCGATCGCGGGAATGAATTGCAGCATGACCGGATCACCGGCCGGTCCTGCCGGCAGCATCGGCCCGATGTTTATGAACGGAATGATAAAGGAAAAGAGCGTATAGCCCAGCAGATACCAACGATTGAGGGAGTGAAAGGTCAGCCGCCGGAGTGCCAGCTGGTAAAAGATCCACACCACCGCCAGGCTGACCGACAGTTTGAAAAGGAACAAAGGTACAATGGGCAGGTCTGCAATAGTTAGATGCATGGTCATTCAATTTTGCATAATTAAGAACCGGATTTCTCGATCAGCTGGATGATCTCTTTTAGTTCACGCGCGGATAACTTTTTGTCGGCGACAAAAAAGTTCACCAGCTCTTTGTAGGAATTGGCAAAATAGTCGCGGACGAAGCCGTTCATAAACTTCTTTTTGTATTCGTCCTCGGTGACCGAGGGCCGGTAGATATAGGCGTTCCCTACCATCCGACCGGTCAGGTACCCTTTCTTTTCCAGATTTTTGATCGTGGAGGCGAGGGTTGTGTAGGGGGTTCCCGGAGGCATGTGCCCGAGGAATTGTTTGATGACTCCTTCCCTTACTTTCCAAACTGCTTGCATCGCCTCTTCTTCCTGGTGACTTAATTTTTCTAATTCCATGTAATTACGAAATTTTCGTAAAGCTACGAAATTCTCGTAAAAAACAAATAAAAAGCGCCTTTTTTCGTTTATGGTTTATTTTTACAGCAGAATTGATCGCATCAAACTCTTTTTAAATGAAACAAGTCTCCCTGGCAATTCTCGCCTTTGCCTTTTGTCATATCGTATCCGCCCAGCAGCTCCCCAACCAGCCCGCCACCGACACCGCAAATGCCAGCGCCCCGTTTATGCGATTCCCGACCATTCCTCCGTTCAGGATCCTAAAACTGGACAGCGCGACCTATTTCACCAAGGACGACCTCCACAAGAATCACAAGACGATTATTATGTTTTTTAGCCCCGAGTGTGAGCATTGCAAGCACCAGACGGAGGCCATTCTCGCCGATTTCAAGGATTTCAAGGACATCGAGATCGTCATGGCGACCTATATGCCCTTCGAGACCATGAAAGAGTTCGACCAGCACTATAAGATTTACGAACACCCGAATATCAAGATCGGCCGTGACGAGAAATTCTTCCTGCCGCCTTTCTACCGGATCAAAAACCTGCCCTACCTGGCCCTTTATGACAAGAAGGGTAACCTCATCACCACGTTCGAGGGGACGCAGAAGACGGATGTCCTGCTCCAGGCATTTGCGTCCAAACCCTAGAGTCACCGTCAAACGCCGGAAGTCATTACCTTTGCGCGCAAATAGCATTTTATCACTCCAATAAAAATTTCATAGATGAAAGTTACGGTTGTAGGCGCAGGCGCCGTGGGTGCTACCTGTGCCGATAATATCGCCCGCGCGGCACTTTGCGAGGACCTGGTGCTGCTGGACATCAAAGAAGGATTGGCAGAGGGAAAAGCCCAGGATATGATGCAGACCGCCGCACTGCTGGGCTTCGACACCCGGATTACCGGAACCACCAACGATTACAGCCGGACAACCGGAAGCGATGTTGTGGTGATCACTTCCGGTCTGCCCCGGAAACCGGGGATGACCCGCGAAGAACTGATCGGCACCAATGCCGGCATCGTAAAGGGAGTTGTGCAAAATATCCTGCATCACTCGCCAAATGCCGTTATCATTATTATCAGTAACCCGATGGACACGATGACCTACCTGGCGCTTACTACGTCCGGCCTACCCAAACAACGGATCATCGGGATGGGCGGCACGCTCGATAGCGCCCGCTTCAAATACCAGCTCAGCCAGCGGCTCCAGTGCAGCGCCGGCGACCTCAACGCGGTGGTGATCGGCGGTCACGGCGATACGACGATGATCCCGTTGATCCGTTTCGCTACCTGGAACAGCGTGCCGGTGACGAAATTTTTGAGCGCCGAACAGCAACAACAGGTTGTGGCCGACACCATGGTTGGCGGCGCTACCCTGACCAAACTGATCGGTACTTCCGCCTGGTATGCTCCCGGCGCGGCGGGGGCCGCCCTCGTCAAAAGCATCGTTCGCGACGAGAAAAAGCTCTTCACCTGTTGCGTTTCGCTGGAAGGAGAATACGGCCAAAAGGACATCTGTCTTGGAGTCCCCGTGACCATCGGCCGTCATGGCTGGGAAAAGATCCTTGACTTCGGGCTTAATGCCGAAGAGCAAAACCTTTTTAATAAGAGCGCCCAGGCGGTCCGCAGTATGAACGACGTGCTGAAGACATTATAGATCATTCCACCCCCATAGTGAACCCCGGCTGCTCCGGGGTTTTTTCTTTTACCGCCGAAATGCCGCCGCGGGCCGGTTATGACCTTAAAAAGGTCAGCACCAGCACTGTCATGAACGCGACAATAATGGAAAGGGTATACAGGACCGTAATGAGACCGGCTTTGAGGAATGACAGCCATACCGGCTGCCCGAACATCCGGCGTAACGCCGCCACCAGGTAAATAAAGGCGATCGCAAGCACCAACAGCGGAAAGCCGAAGACCGCCCACAGCGATTCAAAACGATCTCCCGCCAGCACCGCCACCATCGTAATGAGGAAAAAGAAAGAATGGAAATGGACCGAGAAGATCGCATGCTGAGAGTAGTAATATTTCTTCCGGCTATACAGCATCCCCACCAACAAGGCGAACCACGGCAGCAATATGAACATCAGCTTTGGGATCGTATGCTGCACATTCGTTTCCAGGTGCAGTTTGCTTCGCCCGCCATGCTTTTGTTTGAGCCGCAGGTTGTTCCGCAGAAGCCACCGCATCGCCCAGTCCTCTCGGCTGCTGTCCGGCAGCTTCGCCTGGATCGAATCGAACTCCCGTACCGTTTGGTATTTGTTCTCTTCGAGGTCAAAGACGGCGGTAGACCCGGACAAACGCATCGACAGCGATTCCTCGCCCGGCTTCGCCACTTGCGCCGGGATCTTTGGCGTCGCCAGGTCTTTCCCATTCGCCACCGCGTCCCCTCCGCCCCCGGTCGAATTACCCCCTTCGTTCCCCCAATAGATAACCAGGAAAAAGATCGCGGAAATGAATACATACATCCGGATCGGGTTCAGATAGCGCATCCGCCGGCCTTCTGCATATTCCTTTGTCAGGAAGCCCGGCTTCCACACCAGGTCCTTCACGGTTATAAAAAATTTGGAATCAAAATGCGTAATATCGGCGAAGAAATGGCCGACCAGATGCACAAAACTCTCCTTTGGCTCGATATTCTCCTGGCCGCATCGCGAAAAAAATCGTTCTTCCACGGTGAATCCGCAGTTCAGACAATTTTTTTCATGACGCAGATGACTGCTGCTCACATGCTTTTTTCTTAAAAATATCGAAAAATCTTCACTGCTGCCGTTAACGTTCGCGCGCCGCCTTCAAACCGGTCCGGCCGTCGATCTCCCTCAACGCCACTCGATCTCCCGCACTACCACGTCCATCGGCTGCTGTTCCATACACTTGAAGTGACCCTTCGGGCATTTTTGATACCCGATCTTCGAACAGGGCCTGCAGTTCAGGCCTTTCACCTCCATCATCGCAAACGGGAGCTTCCCGAAAAATTCGCGGCCAGTCCCTGGAAAATGTGCTAAATAATTGTCTCCATAATAAGGATACATGCCGAATTCCGGTACGGTATTTCCCCAAACCGACAATACCGGCCGCCTGAATGCCGCCGCTATGTGCATCAGGCCCGTATCATGGGTTACGATTAGCTTTGCCTGCCGCACCAATCCGGCCGATTCGTTGATATTGAACTTCCCGCATGCATTGTAGATCTTTATCGGATCGATCGCCGCCAGCCGCTCTCCTTCCTCCGCGTCCTCCGGCCCGCCCAACAGGATCACCGGGTGCCGCGCCCGCTCGCAGACTTCTTTCAGCTTGTGAAACGGCAGCTTTTTTGTCGGCAGCGCCGCTCCGATCACCAGTCCGACATATCCGGCCTGATGCGCCGTCGGAATGTCCCCGGGCTTCAGCTCATCCTTTGGCGGAATGAAATAGTCCAACCCCGCCCCGTCATTCTTGATCCCGAAACCCGCCACCGTTTCCATATACCGGTCCACGATATGTACCGGCGGCAACCGGTTCCATTTGAAATTGGTAAACCACCATTTTTCAATATTCAGCTTGTTAAAGGAGAATGCTTTTTTGCGAAGCGCGCGCTTGACTTTCCAGGTCCGCAAATTGTGATGCAGATCGATCACATAGTCGTAGTCTTCGGCCTGAAGAGAACGGATCACCGGTGCGAGATCGTTGCCGGGCCCGGGGGTGTGGATCTTGTCGATGTATGGATTTGCCTCGAGAACAGGCTTGAATGCCGCCTTCGTCAGATAATGCACCTCCGCCGTGACCAGCTGCTTCTTCAGACAGCGGACCACCGGCGTTGTCAGCACAATGTCCCCGATGGAACTGAACCGTATGATTAGAAACTTCATCTATTTCGGCTCGATATAGTTGAGATCTTTTCCAAATGTCTCCGGGGTGATCGCCAGCGACACAAAGGCGATCGCAATCACGATGATCCCTGTCACCCATCCTGCTTTGAAATGTCCCACCGACGGAACCAATGCGTTGAAAATCGGGTAGACGACCACCGCAAGCGATCCCCGGGCCATATTCGGCACCGTCGTTGCCACGGTGGCCCGGATATTTGTCCCGAACTGCTCGGCGGCCATCGTTACGAACATGGCCCAAAAGCCAGTCCCCAGTCCCAGCACCACGCAGACCCAATATAAGGTGGTCGGGGTAGCGCCCTGCAGATTGAAGTAGGCGATCACTCCGATCAGCGTAATAATATGGAATAGCCACAGCGCCTTCTTGCGGCTTCGGAACCACTGACTGATAAATCCGATCATCACATCGCCTACCGAGATTGCTGCATAGGCCACCATAATACCCAATCCGGGATCGATCGGGCCGCTTACTTTCATATCCTTCCCAAAATCGTTACAGAAGGTGATCAACACGCCGATCACATACCAATTGGGTAGTGCGATCAGGATCGCGGTGATATATTTCCTGAACCGCTGCCCGCTCGTAAACAACATAAAAATATTTCCGCGGCTGACATCCGTCCCGGCCATACTCTTATACATCCCCGACTCCAGAACGCCGACCCGCAGCAGCAACAACAGGAACCCCAATCCCCCGCCGATATAGTAACAGATCCGCCAGCCATCCTCGCCGCCGCCGAACCATTGCTTTATGTAGTAGGCGAAGACCGCCCCGCTCAATCCGATGCCGGCCACCCAGGAGGTTGCAATCCCCCGCCTCTCTTTCGGCATCAATTCGCTCACCAGCGTGATCCCGGCCCCCAGCTCGCCGGCAAGGCCCAGGCCGGTAACAAACCGCGCCAGCTCATATTGACCCACGGAGTGCACCATGCCGTTGGCAATGCTACCCAATGAATACAGGATGATCGACGCGAACAACACCCGCAGCCTTCCCAGTTTATCTCCCAATATGCCCCAGATGATGCCGCCGATCAACAGCCCGTACATTTGAATCGTCAGGATCTCGCCTCCCTTTACTTTGATCTCATCCGCACTCAATCCCAGTCCCTTCAGCGACGGGATCCGGATAATGCTAAAAAGTAAAAGGTCATACACGTCGACGAAATAGCCCAATGCCCCGACGATCACCGCCAGATTGAAAAGAGGATGTATTTTTTTCTCCATGCCGAACTAGGATTTTTTGTAGGGGTCTTCAGCGGGCGCCGAATTCCGCCGGCCAAAAAACAACTTAAATAACACCGGTGCCGTCGTCACCACCACGATCGCGATCACGATCACTTCAAGATGGTCTTTCAGATCGAAATGGTATCTTGCCAAAAAAAATTCTTGCAGATAATGCCCCGCAAAAAGCATGGTGAACACCCAGGCCGCGCACCCCACGATATTGTAGAGGATGAACTTCTTTTTATCCATCGCCACGATGCCCGCAATGATGGGAGTAAACGTGCGAATAATAGGAAGGAATCGTGCGAATACGATCGCCTCACCACCATGCTTCTCAAAAAATTCCCTGGCGCGGAACAGGTATTTCTTTTTGAAAAGCAAGTTATCTTCCCGGTGGTACAAATAGGGACCGCTCTTTTGGCCGAACCAATATCCCACCAGATTTCCCAGGATACCGCAAATGGAGATCATAACCCAAAGAGCCACCAGATCCAGGAACGCGCTCCCCATCCCCTTATCCATCATGCTTGCGATCAGTTTCGTGCTGAATATGCCCGCAACAAACAGCAAGCTGTCACCGGGCAAAAAGAAGCCCACCATCAATCCGGTCTCCGCAAAAACGATAAATAACAATACCCATAAGCCCCCATTATTGATATAAAATTGAGGGGTAAGCAGGTCGCGCCACGTGATCGTTAAGAGTTCAAGCATACAGTGTTTCTCATTTTATATTTACCGGAGCCCCCTCCAGTTCTCCTTCCCATTTGCTGACAACGGCCGACGCGATACTGTTGCCCAGCACGTTGGTGGCGCTTCGACCCATATCGAGGATCTGATCGATACCCAGTAAAAGTAACAAGCCTTGCTGCGGTATATTGTATAGCGACAGGGTCCCCGCTATCACGACCAGGGCTGCCCGGGGGACCCCGGCGATGCCTTTGCTCGTCAGCATCAGGACAAGCAGCATGGAAAATTGCTGACCCAGCGTTAGCGGCACCCCATAGGCCTGCGCGATAAACAGGGATGCAAAGGTCATATAGAGCATGCTGCCATCCAAATTAAAGGAGTATCCTAGTGGAAGGACAAAACTGACGATGCGGGGCGAACAGCCGAAATTTTCCAGCTCCACGATCAGCCGCGGAAAGGCAGCTTCCGAAGAGGCCGTGCTGAATGCCAGCAGGATCATATCCTTTATATTCATCGCCAGGTCGATCACCCGGCGACCGATAAAGAGGGATGCGATCAGCAGCAAGACGATCCAGAGACCAAGGATAGAGAGATAAAAACTCAGGATGAACTTACCATAGGTGACCAGTAGTTCGGGGCCTTTGATGGCGATGATCGAGGCGATTGCGGCCAGCGCTGCAATCGGCGCGAGGTACATGACATAGCCGGTAACACGCAGAATGACGTGGGCGACCGCGTCCAACGCCTTTATGACGATCTTCCCCTGTTCGCCGATGGATGCCGTAGCAATGCCAAAAAACACCGAGAATACGACAATCTGGAGGATCTCGTTGCCCGCCATCGCCTCAAAGATGCTGCGCGGGAAGATGTGTGTAACAAAACCCTTGAAACTGATGCTGCTGGCATCGATGCCGGTGGGCGCTCCCGCGGCGGGCATGGGCAGGTTCAGCTCGGACCCGAGATTCAGATTGTTCATGATCAACAGTCCGAGCAGCAGCGAAAGAAAGGACGCGCCAACGAACCAAAGTAATGTTTTACCGCCGATGCGGCCTACGGCCTTTATGTCCCCCAATTTTGCGATCCCGGTTACCAACGTCGAAAAGACCAGCGGCGCAATGATCATTTTGATCAGCCGGAGAAAAGAATCGGTGACGACTCCGAAGACCGCCGCGAACCCGTCGATGGTGGAAGGATTGCCGTTATAATGTATGACCAGCCCCAGCAACACCCCGGTCACCATGGCGATCAAGATCCATCCCGTAAGGCTGATTTTTGGCATAAATCCCTGGTCTACGGCCCGGCGGCCCGTCAATAGAGCCTGCAAACAATCGAATTTTATTGATTTGACAAAACTTTAATGCTAAAATTCCCTATTTTCGACCTTAGTCTTATCGACGACCAATAATCAAAACGAGCTTATTATGAGTTTATTCCGGAAAAAGTCATTGGCTTCGCTGTTGGCCCAGGCGGCCGATTCTGAGAAAGGGCTTAAACGGTCGCTCGGAGTCTGGAGCCTCATCGCCCTCGGCATCGGCGCGATCATCGGCGCCGGCTTGTTCGTAAGGACAGCTGCCGCGGCAGGCGAGCATGCCGGCCCCGCCGTTACGATTTCCTTCATAATAGCCGCTATCGGCTGCTGCTTCGCGGGACTTTGCTACGCAGAATTTGCCTCCATCATCCCCATCGCCGGGAGCGCCTACACTTACGCCTACGCTACCATGGGCGAACTCATCGCCTGGATCATCGGTTGGGCGCTTATCCTCGAATATGCCCTCGGCGCCGCCACCGTCTCCATCTCCTGGAGCGAATACCTGAATAACCTGCTAAACATTCTTTTTCATTTTAAGATACCTTTTGAATGGTGCCATTCCCCGATGCAGTCCTTCCTTGATTCCGGCGGGGTCATGCACCATGGCATCATCAACCTTCCCGCCCTTTTCATACTGGCTCTCCTCAGCCTGCTCCTGATCAAAGGGACCCAGGAATCTGCCGTTGTCAACGGGATTATCGTGTTTATCAAGGTAGCCATTGTGCTCGTTTTCATCGCCATCGGCTGGCAGTTCATCAAAGGTGTCAATCACCACCCCTACCTGATTCCCGCCGACGCCAAACCCGCCATCGAACCCGATGGTACGGAATACTCCTACCTCCCCTTCCTCAACCACGGCTGGGGTGGAGTGCTGCGCGGCGCCGCAGTTGTCTTCTTTGCCTTTATCGGGTTCGATGCGGTCTCGACCGCCGCGCAGGAAGCAAAAAATCCGAAAAAGGATATGCCGATCGGCATCCTCGGATCACTCGCTATCTGCACGATTCTATATATTTTGTTTTCGTTTGTCCTCACCGGCGTCGCTCCCTTCACCGATTTCGTAAAGGCCGGCAAGGAAGCCTCCGTCGCATACGCGATCCAGACCTATATGCCGGGTTATGGCTGGCTATCCACGCTTGTTACCATCGCGATCCTCATGGGCTTCAGCTCCGTCATCCTCGTCATGCTGATGGGCCAGAGCCGCGTATTTTATACCATGTCCTGCGACGGCCTCCTGCCAAAGGTCTTTTCGGACGTCCATCCGAAATTCCGGACCCCTTACAAAAGCAACATGATCCTCTTTGTGTTCGTTGGCTTATTCGCCGGATTTCTGCCCGAGAGCGTTGCCGGTGACCTGACCTCCATTGGTACGCTTCTGGCCTTCGTGCTTGTCTGCGCCGGCGTTATTGTTCTACGGCGCAAGGATCCGGGTTTGCACCGTCCTTTCAAGACACCGCTCGTGCCCCTGGTGCCCATTCTTGGCATCCTGGTTTGCTCCGCCATGATCATGAGCCTTTGGGGCCGCACCCTGGCCAGCGCAGTGATTTGGATGATCATCGGTCTTTTTATTTACTTCGGCTACAGCAGGAACAAAAGCAAGCTAAAAGCGTAACATTTACCCGGAGAAACGTACCTTTGCACCCGCACTAAAATTGAAGATTTTTCTATGGGTCGCATATTCGAAGTCAGGAAGTCCACGATGTTTGCCCGCTGGGACAGGATGGCCAAGCAATTCTCCCGGATCGGAAAGGAAATCGCCATTGCCGTCAAGGCCGGCGGCCCGGACCCGGCCACGAACCCGGCGCTTCGTCGCTGTATGCAGAATGCCAAGAGCGTCAACATGCCGAAGGACCGGGTCGAAGCGGCGATCAAACGGGCGCAGGGTAAGGAAATGACCAACTACGACGAGATCCTCTACGAAGGCTATGCCCCCCACGGCGTCGCCGTTCTCGTGGAGACAGCTACCGATAACCATGTGCGGACCGTCGCCAACCTCAAATCGCACTTTACAAAAGGTCATGGCAACCTCGGCAATAGCGGCAGCGTCAGCTTCCAGTTCAGGAAAATGGGCGTATTCAAGTTGAAACCCGAAGGCATCAACGTCGACGATATGGAACTCGAGCTCATCGACCATGGGCTTGAAGAGATGGGCGAAGGCACCGGCGAACACGGCGAACCCGTAATCGTGCTCCGGGTCAACTTTCCTGATTTCGGGAATATGCAAAAGGCGCTGGAAGAAAAAGGTATTACCCCGATCAGCTCCGAGATCGAGTGGATCCCCACCAGCACCGTCGAGCTGCCGGAAGAACAGGCCCAGGACGTCCTCAAGCTCGTCGACAAGCTCGAACAGGACGAAGACGTCCAAAAAGTCTTTTACAATCTGAAGTAGAAGGACGCGGGGCGTCTATTCCGCGATCATCTGGCGCACCACATCAATGATTTGCTCCGCATTCGGTTTACTGAAATAGTCCCCGTCCGTCGAGTACGCCGGCCGGTGGGCTTGCGCCGTGATCGTCCGTGGCGCCACGTCCAGCCATCGGTATCCGCCTTGTTCTTCCATCACTTTATTGAATATATATCCCGCGGCTCCGCCGGGTACGTCTTCGTCTACGATAAGGAGCCGGCTGGTCTTTTTCAACGATGCGAGGATGCCGTGATGCACGTCAAAGGGCAGTAAGGTCTGCACATCCACGACTTCGCAGCTCACCCCAAACCCTTCCAGCGTCTGTGCCGCCTCCTGAACGATCCGAAGGGTCGACCCGTATGACACGATGGTGATGTCTTCCCCTTCTCTGACGACTTCCGGTATCCCCAGCGGGACTTTGAACTCCAGCAGGTTTTCCGGCAGTTTTTCCTTCAATCGGTATCCGTTCAGGCATTCGATCATGATCGCGGGGTCAACTCCTTCCAACAGGGTGTTGTACATTCCAATCGCCTGCACCATATTGCGCGGGACGCAGACATGAAGCCCGCGCAGGGAGGAAAGGATCAGCGCCATCGGCGAGCCGCTGTGCCAGATGCCCTCCAGCCGGTGACCCCTCGTCCGTACGATCATCGGAGCAGTCTGCCGGCCCGCGGTCCGGTATTGCAAACAGGCCAGATCATCGCTCAACGGCTGCAGACCATACAACAGATAGTCGATGTACTGGATCTCCGCGATCGGTCGCAAGCCGCGGAAGGCGAGACCGATACCCTGCCCCATGATCGTCAGCTCGCGGATGCCGGTATCGAAGATCCGGTCCGCCCCATGCTTGACCTGCAACCCGGCGAATCCCTGGTTGACATCGCCGATCTGTCCCAGGTCCTCACCAAAAGCCAGAACCAGCGGATTCTCCGCAAAGAGCCGGTCGAAATATCTGTTCAGCACTTCATAACCATTCAGCAGCGGCGCGTCTTCCGCGTAAATGGCTTCCACCGAAGGGACACGCAGAATGCTCCGCTCGCCTTCATGGTAGAGATGCGAATTGTAAAGCCTTGCATTTTCTATCAGCAGTTCCCGATAATAGGTGGCCGCCTCCCCGCCTCCTTCTGTTGCCGCAACCGCGATCCCCTGATGCAGCGTTTGCAACACTTCCTTCCGACCCGGTTCCCGGTTTGACGCCAGGGTGTTGGCAAGTTGCTGCAGCAGCTCCGCCGAATCGGGATGCCGATGCGCCATCTCCCGGATAAGTGTAACCGAGCGGCTCACCTGCTTCCGGATCGGGTCCTGGTATTTCTCCCAGGCCAGGTTCCGGCTGTCACGTACAAAATCCTTGGCTGCGGTTTCGACCTCATTGAGGTCCTCCTCGCTGGCGAGCGCATTTTCGACGATCCATTCTTTCATTTTCTTTATACCGTCCCATTCCCGCTCCCATTCCAGCCGTTCCGGCGACTTATATCGTTCGTGGCTTCCGGAGGTCGAATGCCCCTGCGGCTGTGTCACCTCCTCCACATGAAAAAGGCAGGGCGTATGTGTCTGCCGCACCGACCGGATCCCGGCCTCGAAGACTTCGCACATGCCCGCGTAGTCCCAGGCTTTCACCCGGTAGATGTCTATACCGTTTGTCCCTTCCTTCTTTTGAAAACCCGCCAGCACGTCCGATATGGACCCCTTTGTCGTTTGATATTTGCGCGGCACCGAAATACCGTAACCGTCATCCCAGACAAAGATGGCGAGCGGCACCTGCAAAACCCCGGCGGCGTTCAGGGCCTCCCAGAAATGTCCCTCGCTGGTCGCAGCGTCGCCGATCGTGCAAAAACAGACCTCATTGCCATGGTTGGAAAGTTCGGTAAACGGTTGCAGGACCCCGACTTCCCTGAACACTTTTGACGCGAAAGCCAGCCCCAGCGCCTTCGGCATCTGGGCCGCGGTGGGTGCAAGACCGGAAGTCAGGTTTTTTCGGTTCACCAGATCCAGGGTCCGGCCATCGGTATCGATAAAGGCGGTGGCGAAATGCGAGTTCATCTGGCGTCCGGCGCTATGCGGATCGTGACTGGTGTCCGGGTCGGCATATAATTGTGAAAAGAACTCCTCGATCGTCGCCGCGCCCGTGGCAAACGCAAATGTCTGATCCCGGTAATACCCAGCGTAAAAGTCCCCCGGCCGGAAGAATTTAGCCATCGCCACCTGGGGCACCTCTTTCCCATCGCCGAAAATCCCAAACTTCGCTTTACCGGTCAATACCTCCTTACGTCCCAGCAGACTGGCCTCCCGGCTTTCGCACGCATGGCGATAGTCTTTCAGGACTTCTTCCCGGAACCTGTCAAACGATAATTTTTCCGGATCGAGGACCTCCCCGGGAGCTGCATTTTCCATGAGATGATATTAATTATATAAACCGTTAACGTAGTCCGGCAAAATTAGTACTATCCGCCCGAATTCCCCCGAAACCGGAACCCTCAAAAAATCCCCAAAATAAATTGGAAAACCTGCCCATAAGTGATTAATTTTATAGACTTAAACCCGGGCGGTGCCCGGTTTAAACGCAAGCCAAACTATGAAAAAGATAGCAATTTTGTCCGCGGTTTTTGCCTCCGTCCTGTCTGCAGGCACGATCGGCGTTGCTTCCGCACAAACCGGGGCATCCGCACAAGCCGGCACCAACCCCACCCCGGCTACGACCGCTCCTCTTTCTGCCAACGGCACCGCGCTGCCCAGATCCGCCGATATGCTGGAACTGAAAGAGAACATGCATAACTTCGGCAAGATCCCCCAGGGACGGCCGGCGATCTATACGTTTGACATCGTCAATACCGGGACCGAACCACTCCGGCTGGACAATGTCCATGCCTCCTGTGGCTGCACCACTCCCGAATGGAGCCGTGAGCCTATTGCGCCGGGTGCGACCGCCCAGATCAAGGTCGGTTACAATGCCTATGCGGAGGGAAGTTTTACAAAGACGGTTACGATCATTTACGATACCAACCGGACAAAAATACTGACCATTACCGGAGAGGTGTATAAGGCACCGCCAACTTCGGCTCCTGAAAACGCCTCCATCCAATTGTTAAAACAAGTAAATTAATGCACGCATGAAAAAGTTATTTCTTCTCGCCGGCACGGCTCTCTTATCCGTCAGCCTTTTCGCTCAAAATCCGCCAACGAAGGCTGAAGATGTGATGAAGTTTAAGGAATTGTCCTTTGACTTTGGGAAAGTGAAGATGGGCACGCCTGTCACCCACGAGTTTACCTTTACGAATATCGGCAACTCGCCGATCATCATCGAATCGGCGCTGCCTTCTTGCAGTTGTACCACGCCGCACAAACCGGATGGCGCGATCGCTGCAGGCAAGAGCGATTTTATTGCCGCTCAATATAATGCCGCCAACCCCGGCCGTTTTAATAAGACCGTGACGGTCAAAGTAGCCGGAATAGATATGCCGGTGGTACTGAAGATCACCGGGGAAGTGCTTGACGCCGAAGCGTATGCCAAATACCAGGCTTCCAGGTCTACTTCGCCCGGCCGTTAAGGCGGCCGTTGAAAATACTGGCAAAGCCCTCCCCTGCCGGGAGGGCTTTTTCACGGGCCTCCGATCCGTTTTTTCTTACCTTCGCAGCATGTTACAAATCAGTCACCGCGGACAGCAAATGCCGGCTTCGCCGATCAGAAAACTCGTGCCCTACGCCGAAGCGGCCAAAAAAAAAGGCGTAAAGGTCTACCACCTCAACATCGGCCAGCCGGATATCGAAACTCCCAGGATGGCGCTGGATGCCGTCCGGCATTTTGATTTCAAAGTCCTCGAATACAGCCATAGTGCAGGCAACGAAAGTTACCGGCGCAAACTCGCCGCCTATTACAAGCGGGCGGGCATCGACGTCGACTACAGCCAGATCATCATTACCACCGGTGGATCCGAAGCTATTCTCTTTGGTTTTATGAGCTGTCTTGATGCCGGGGATGAGGTCATCATACCGGAACCGTTCTATGCCAACTACAATGGTTTTGCGGTCGCCGCCAATGTGGTGGTGAAGCCGCTGACTTCTTATATAGCCAATGGGTTCGCCCTTCCGGCCATTTCCGAATTCGAAAAATTGATCACGCCGAAGACCAGGGCAATCGTGATTTGCAATCCGAATAACCCTACCGGCTATCTGTATAGCCGCGCGGAGATGGAAAGCCTCCGGGATCTGGTCATCCGGCGTGGCCTTTACCTGTTCTCCGACGAGGCCTATCGCGATTTCTGCTATAGCGGAACACATACCAGCGCGATGAACCTCAAAGGCGCCGAAGAGAATGTGTTGATGATGGATACGATCTCCAAGCGCTACAGTGCCTGCGGCGGTCGGATCGGTGCGCTGGTAACCCGCAACCAGGCTGTTCTCGACACCGCCATGAAATTTGCCCAGGCGCGGCTTAGCCCGCCTTCTTTTGCCCAGATCCTCGGCGAGGCAGCAACCGACCTGCCGGCCGACTATTTTGATGCCACCAGAACCGAATACCTCAAAAGAAGAGATGTTTTGGTCAACCGGCTCAACCGGATTCCCGGCGTATTCTGTCCTAATCCCGGCGGTGCGTTCTATGCCATGGCCAGCTTACCGGTAGATGATACGGATAGGTTTTGTCAATGGCTTCTTGAGTCCTTTGCGTACCGTAATTCGACCGTTATGCTCGCTCCTGCCGGCGGTTTTTACGGGACGCCGGGTCTTGGCAAGAAGGAAGTGCGGCTGGCGTATGTCCTGAACGCCGATGATCTAAACAAGGCGATGGACTGTCTCGAGCAAGCCTTGCAACAATACCCCGGAAGGACCTCAGCCGAATTTGCGCACGCCAAAGTCAGCGCAAACATTTAAAATAAATGTAATTTATTGACAATTTTTAATCGAAGGGGAGAAAATAGCCATAAATGGCCTTAAAAGACCTCAATAATCGAATTGCAAATAATTATATATGATTTATTACCCGGAGTTGTGGAAAAATTATCCCGGTTAATCGAAAAATACTTTGCTTTTTTCATCATTTTCTCCGATCTTGCATTCAGAATTAAGGAACGAACCAAAAAGAGAACGATCGGATTTGCGGTGCGGGGTTTTTTAACTATTTGGTATTATTCCGTTGCTTGTTCCCTTTTTATCTTTGTCCGGCTGACAAGCAACACAACATCGATCTTTCGAAGATTTTTCATATGGCAAGCAATCGTTAGACGGCCTTCTGTTTCCACAGAGGGCCTTTTTATTTCTGCTGGCCGCTCGGCCTTTTTCCGCTGGCCGCCCGGCCTTCGCGACGCCTTCCCATCTTTTCGGCCGAAATTCCCCGCTTTTTCTCCCGCATTTTTCTATCTTTGCAACCCGTTTCCGGGGCCACCCGCCGTGACCCGCGAAATTCATCCGGCGCGATAGCTCAGTTGGTTAGAGCACAGGATTCATAACCCTGAGGTCTCGGGTTCAAATCCCGATCGCGCTACCAAATCCCATAGTATTTTGATATTCAAATTATTATGGGATTATTTTTTATGTGCTTTATAGACTGCCAGTTGTGCTGATATAAGCCTCTTTGATAAATTGGATTGGGGAAAAGGGAGCCGCCTGTAATTTTTAATGATTATTATTTTTCTCCAAGCTTCTTTATCAAGTCAGTTGTCCGTATTGTTCCCGTCAATATGCAATTTTCAACATAACTTTTATGGGGGTCAAGACCAAATACTTTGAAAAGTTCCTCTTTAATGGCCTTATTCTTGGGGTTTCGCAAATCTCGCTTTGCCGTATAATACCGGCACTTGTCAAAATCGAACACCCCGTTGTCTTCAACGGCATTCAACAAATCCACCGTATCGTAAGAGGGTCTGAAACCCACTCCATAGAACCCATATGGGTTTCTGTGTAATCCCGTCTCATCAGTTGTGTATTTATTGTATATTGTTTTGGGAAGTTCCTTGTGAATTAGACCCCATTGAAGAAATACGACAGGTCGCGCATCCAGCACGGCGCCATAGGAAATAGGGAAATCAAATTCCTCTTCCTTTACTTCCCGGTGGCCGATAATTTCGTACTCGCCATATAACACCAGGTTGTCGAACATCACATCCGATGGCAATTTCGGTTGCTTGTCGAGCGTCGACAGACTGATATCTTTCGTCGGCGAACTGAATGCAAACAATTCGACGATAAGCGCTTGCCCCATTAAATTACGCAAGCCGTGAGAATTTCCAATCATACCACTCTTGCAAACTTTTCCTACATCCAGCAGCAGCCGTCCAAATCCAAAATTTCTCCTATCCAGTTTAAAGCGGAAATAATCACCCGATTTAAATTTTATATGCTTTCTTTTAGCATGCTTAAATTGCTCTATTTCCGCCAAGTGATTTTGCGGTGATCGTTCAATAAATTTCAAAATCGAATCCACAATAGCCTCCTTATCCACTGTTCTCCTGTCCCATCGGCTGGAATAAAAGGTTGTTTGGGTGTTGTAATTCCCTACTGTCAGATTATCATTACTGACATATAAATATATTCCGGTTGGTTGCCGCTGTTCCAAAACAGAAGCGGTTAACTTCTTCTCTTTCCCTTTGCCAGTTTTTGGAAGCAAAATGGTTCTGTCCCTTGTCATCTCATCATAATGCCTTTCTGAATATTCGCTTGCTGTTGAAACAATATGCCTTTTAAGGATGTTTTTATCAAAGTAAAGTGTTGTTTCGGGCCGGTATTTATCCCCCTTTAACAAAACCCTGTCCCACTGATCATCAATAGGGTCCAATCCGAAGAATATTCTTTGTTCGTTTGTGAGTTCGAAAGGCGTCATATTTGCCCAATATATGCATTTCTTGGACTACCCTTCATTGTAAAGGAGTTATAAAGATGTTACTCTTCTTTATTTAAAATCAATTAGTTATAATGCACGCACCCCTATTAGTGTCAATAGGCGCTCATGACTACGCTTGTTGTCAGGTTGGGGTTATCAAATTTTATTACATCGCCGGCAGTCTTTCCCGATATCAAAAACAGGCGCGCGGAAAGCGCTTTTGCCGTGTATTTGAGCGATAGCGCCGCAACATCGGCCAGGATATTTTCTATCACCTGTTTTGTGGTGTTGCCGGGCAGAGGCACTACATCAAGCCCGGTGCCGGATACGGAAGAGAATAACAACAGTTCCTGCACCGTATATCTCTTTTCGGCAGCTCTTTGGGCAAGCACCTTGTCTTCAATAACCGGAAGCATCAAACCTGAATAGCCACATTTTTTGATATCAAGAGTTTTAAGCACATCGGTAATCAGCGCACAGGCGCTTAGGGTGGCCGGGCTGCCAAAAGGTTGTTTGGAATATGTTTCGATCGCCTCCCCTATGCTGGCGTTCAGGCCTGGTGCGGGCGATGCATCGATGCCATCGTACTGCCAGTTTAATGTTTTGGCTATTCCTTCGGCAATGGCCTGCACCGGCAATAAATTCTTTTCAAGCAGCGACTTCAATGTTCGCCTTGCAGTAGCGGGGTTACTGTCTTGCTTAAAGGCTTGTGTAATCAAATTTGCAGATTCCAGCCCTACGCCAAAACTATTAACACCATCATGAAACCCGGCTGGAAAAAAAGGAATGTTTGCAGGGCAGTTGGCGGATGCCGTAAAACGAAAGCAAGCTTCTCCCCCTTTTGATCTGGAGAGCGCTGCAATAATTTCCGCCGATGCTTTTATCGAGTTAAAGTGGATACCCGATTCATGAGAGGATATAGCCAGGCTGAAAAAAATATTCGACGTGTTTTGTACCAGTTTTTCTGCCCAATCGGCAATGCCATCCTGGTATTTGTCCGGCGGCAATATCTGGCCGATAGAAAGCGAAATGTTATTTTGCTGTGCTATTCTATCCAACTTTATAAGCCACGGTAAAGCGTCGTTATAAGAATGTCGACCTAAATATTTATACAGGTTCTGCGTGCTTATCCGTATTGTTTGCACTTCATAGCCTTTATCAATGTATGCCTGCCTTGCTTTCTTTAAAAAATCAACCGCGGAATTAAAACTTGCGGTATCATCAACGCTTCGCAATGTTATGCCGGCAGTAACTGTCCTTACTCTGAACGAGTAGGTTGCTTGCTGGCCATAAGCAATAATGGTGACGGTATATAAAACGCAACTGGCAAAGAGTTTCTTAAACACGGCTTTAAAATGGGCTGAAGAAGGTGTAAGGAGCGGAAAGATCACCGCTAATATAGATAAAAAACATAAGTACGGGATAAGCGTTGGCGGCTCGTTTTTAATTTTTCGTATATTACCGTTGGTATACGTAGCACGATGGCAAACCGACAAAATTTCAACACCCCTAAGGCCCCGCGGATGAGCCAGGCTTTCCCTCAGGCCGTCCTGACCGAACAATTCATTTTCGTCTCCGGCACACCGGGTCTCGATCTCACCACCGGGAAGGTTATCAGCGGGAACTTCGAAGACCAAACCAGGCAGGCATTCCGGAACATCAAGGTTATCCTGGAAGAGGCGGGTAGCAGCCTCAGCAAGGTCGTAAAAACCACCATTTTTATGGTCACCGGAAATGATTTCAGCGTAATCAACAAAGTCTACGGCGAGTTCTTTCCTGAAAATCCGCCGGCCCGCAGTACCCCGCAGGTCATGCCCTTTCCCGCGGGAATCCAGATTTCGGTGGAGTGTATAGCACTTTGTTGAAAAAAAGCCAAAATGCCGGCAAATCCGGCAAATTCTTACCTTCCATGCCTCTATTGGTATGCGCGCAAAAAGAAATTCTTTTTACCGATATGTGGTCTGGCCGACCTTAATTTTCATCCTGCCGGGTCGGGAGATCAAAGCCCAGAATACTCCAAATCTGGTGCCCAATCCCTCCTTTGAAGATGTAAATATTTGCTCCGAATACAACCAGCCTTGCAGTCCCTCCGCCTGGTTCTATTTAAGCAGGAAGTTTACGACCGGTTACTTCCCCCGATTTCCTTCCGCGACCGGCAGCCGGCACCTGCAGATCGTCGTCGCCAGCCGTCAGACAATCAACCGCCAGTATTGGGAAACCATGCTGCTCTGCCCCCTTGAAGCCGGGGAACACTACAACGTCAGCCTGAAGATCGCCAGCCCGCGCAACAGTACCCAACTCAGTCCCACCTGCCCCAACCTTCGGGACATCGGACTGTGGTTTACCAACCGGTTTGTTTTTGTGCAGGGCGACTCTATCCTGCAACCCAGGAGCTATCTCTCTTTTGTCGGCGCGACAGCCCGGAATTTGAAGAACGGATGGTGGGAGATCAAAAAAGAATTTGTCCCCGCTACCAATTCCACGATCCTTATCGTCGGCAACTTCTACCGCGTCGCTAACGCCGATATCATGGATCAACGGAATAATCCAAATGCTTCCATCGATATCCTGGTGGACGATATCGCCGTCGTACCGGAGAAGGGCACGACCTGTCCGGGCTACCGGAAAACAAATGACTCGTTATATGCGATTCATTGGCGGCATTTCGGGGATCGCCCGGGTGAACCGTCTCCCGACACGACCCCTTCCTCGCCGGATACCACCGTAAGAGCCGTCGCCGACACACCGAAAAGAATCGCCGACACGCCGAAAAGGGTCTTCGTAAACACGCCGGATTCGCCCCGTTCGCCGCCGACGGACACCATTATCGTTCACAACATCCAGTTCGATTTCGACAAATACTTCGTACAAAACCCGGATACGTTACAGCGATATCAGCGACTGCTGACCAGACCGGGAATAAAGAAAATTCAAGTGGTCGGCTATACCGATGACGTCGGTTCCGAGGCATACAACCTGGATCTTTCCAGAAAGCGGGCGAGTGAAGTCGCTCGTCTCCTGACGTCAAAGTTTGGCATCCCCCCCGCGATTATAAAAACGGAAGGCAAGGGCATCTCCCGCGACTATCCGACAAAAGATCTCAACAGAAGAGTGGAGATCTATATTTTTCACTAGCAACCAATTCAAAAATGCTCCGTAATACCGTCCTTTTCGCCGCGCTCACGACCCTGCTTACCGGCTGCGGCCAAAATCAGCCTGGCAAATCCTCCGGTCCGGGTGCTGACACGTTGACCTGCCTGATCCCCGGTTACGACTCCATCATTTACTACATGGCGTCCCACGGCGATACGCAACAAATAAAGAGAGGACTGATAACCGATACCGGCTTTACAAAGGAGATGTTCCAAAAGGCGAAGGCACAAAACCTTGTGGTAGTATTCAGGCCCTTGCCGGGTGGTGATATGATACCCAACTTCCGGGAGATGATCCGGCTTTCCGACAAATATGAGATTGCCAACCGGTTCGTGGACACCGCCGAATTCGATGAAGCCAGGACCCCCGGCTTTACCTCCGCCCCGTATGTAAAAGCGCTGATGCGCGGCGAATCTCCTCCGCCCTTCAAACTCGATTTACCCCGGGCTGAACCCGACAGCCCGAATGCTGTAGCCAAATTCCCCACGTCATCCCGGTTAACGATTCTCCTGGGCGATGACCGGCACATCTATGGATATATGGGGACGGACATCAGGTCCGGAAAAAAATATACCTATGATGAGCTAAAAGATGCCTTGATGGCAAAAAGGAGGGACAATGCCTTCTCCGTCCAGATCCGGCCTTCTAAAAACAGCACCTACAAAGGCACGGTTGACATGCTGGACCTGATGAAGACCGCAGCCATTAAAAATTACACGTTAGTAGAAATAACCGACAACGAGGAGAATTTCCTCGACCACGAAGACTGGTGATCAACCCAAGGAAAATCCCGACCACCGGCAACAGGGTGTACATATATTCATTTATTTTTTCCCAATCCGATATATATCCCCATCATCGGTGATCGCATAGAGCTTTTCATCCATGTACGTCACGTCCCTGATCCGCGTATTGATGTCCTCCATCAATCTTTCCTCTCCCACGACCTTATTGTTCTTTATGACCAGCCGGTCAAGATGCTGGCCGCTGAGGCAGGAAATAAACAGATTGTCCTTCCACTCCGGTATGGCGTTGCCCCGATAGAAGCAGATCCCGCTTGGCGAAATGACCGGGTCCCAATAATAAATGGGTTGCTCCATCCCCGCCTGCTGCTGGATCCCGGCTCCCACCGGCCCGCCCTGGTATTCGATCCCATAGGTAATCACCGGCCAGCCATAATTCTTCCCCGCACGAATGATGTTGATCTCATCGCCGCCGCGTGGCCCAAATTCAGACTCCCACAATTCACCGGTCTCCGGGTTGATCTCAAGGCCCTCGGGATTGCGATGGCCGTAGGAATACACCTCCGGCTTCGCGCCGGACCGGTTAAGGAAAGGGTTGCCTGCGGCCGGCTTGCCGTCCGTGGTGATCCGGATAATCTTTCCCAGATATGAATTCACGTCTTGCGCCAGCACTCTGCTTTGCGGCATGAACTTTTCGCCCACACTTACAAAGAGGTTGCCGTCCCGATCGAACACGAGACGCGACCCATACTGCAAGGTGCTGCCGGTGCCGGGTACTGAACGGAAGATAACCGTGATGTCCTCGACCTTCCCGGCGGATTCGTTCAATTTGCCTTTGGCTACTGCTGTCACGTTGCCCGTCGAATATCCCTCCGCATAGCACCAATACATGATCTTGTTGGCGCTGAATTTCGGGTCAAAGGCCACATCCAGCAATCCGCCCTGCCCGGCGTAGACAACCGCGGGAAATCCCGTGATCTTCTTTACCAGCGCTCCGTTGCGGTCATGGATCTCCATATATCCCGATTTGATCGTCACCATCAGCCGGCCGTCCGGCATGGCTACAATGGCAAATGGATGTCCGAGCTTGTCCGCGATTTTCTCTACCGTGTAAGGTGTCGTTGTCTTCGCGCCCGCGATCCGCGTTTGTCCGGCAAATGCCGGCTTATAATCGCTGTTCGGCGACTTTCTCTCTACCGGCGGCAGACTGTCGGAAGGATTCCTGGTGACGCGGGGCCCATCATGCGCGCAGCCCGCCAGGTAAGCAAACATCAGCATAACCGACAGTGAAAAGGTGTACTTTGCTTGCATGGTATTCGTTTTTCAGAAGTGATCATTTGCCCTCGAAATACGGCTTCTCATCGTGCGGCGCGTCCTCCTGTTGTTTCCAATATGCCAGGGTCACGACATGTCCGCCGGGCGCTTTCAGGAGGCGGCCGAATATCGCGTTGATCGGATTGAATGACACGTCGGTTACGCCGACGGTAAAGCTTTCCGCGAGAGCGGGAGGGGGAGGCGCCGGCTGCGCCGGCGCCGTATCAGTTGCCGCGGCTGACGTGGCTGCCGCAGCTGCGGCCGGTGCTGCTGAGGCCGCCGCCGCGGCTGGTGCGCCGGCCACGGCCGGCGCCTTCGGCGGCGGACTAGGCGCAACAACCACCGTGAACCGGTTGAACTCCAGGATACGCCGCAGGAATGCCACCCGGTCCGGCGCGACATTCTTCTCGACAATAGCGCACTTAACCCCGTTCAGTTCCTCGAATAAATGATTTTGATTGATCGCCATACGGTCATTTTATAGCCCTGAGCTCAACGAGTAGATATATTCATATACGCTGCTGGCCACGCCGGTCACCAGCACACCCGCCACACAAACTGCAAATGCGATATTGGGCAACAACGGGATCTTTAATTTCCCGATCGGCTGGTCCTGCCGGTCCATAAAGATCGCTTTTATTACCATAAGATAGTAGTACAAAGAGATTACCATGTTCAGCGCCGCGATCCCGACATATATATAGTTCCCCTTGCCCGCACTTGCCATCAGCAAAAAGAACTTTCCAAAGAAGCCCGCTGTCGGCGGGATCCCGGCAAGGGAAAAAAGCGAAATGGCCATCACCCACGACAATAGCTTATTGTTGGCATACAAGCCGCGATAGTCGTCGACCGTCTCTTTTCCCGTCTGCGCGCTGATCAGTGCGACGACCCCGAACGCCCCGAGGTTCGAAAAAAGATAGACCAGTACGAAATATACGACCGAGGCCTCACCCGTGCGGGAGCTGCCGATCACGCCCGCCAGGATAAACCCGGACTGTGCTATCGAAGAAAAGGCCAGCAGCCGCTTCAACCGTTGCTGCCGCAGGGCAAATAGATTCCCGACTGTCATGCTCAGGATGGATATCAGGATCAGCATCTTATACCAATTGGTCGCGAGCGGCCGCGCGACTTCATACAACACCTGGATAAAAATAAAAAACATCGCCCCCTTTGAAATGACGGAAAGATACGCCGTCACCGGTACCGGGCTTCCCTCGTAGACATCGGCCGTCCAAAAATGGAAAGGAACGGCGGATATCTTAAAAGCAAACCCGGATAAGACCAGGATAAACGCGAAGAGCTGGAATGGAGTGCCATCGAGGCGATGCGAGAGCGCACGAAAATCGAGCGTTCCGGTCGCGCCGTAAAGCAGGGATATCCCGAATAACAGCAGCGCGGAAGAAAATGCGGCGGAAAGGATGAATTTCATGGCGCCCTCCGAAGAGCCCCTCTTCTCCAGGTCAAATCCGGAAAGCGCGGTCAGCGGTATCGTGCTTAACTCAAGTCCAAGATAGAACATCAGCAGATTGCCGGCCGAGATCATAAAGAAGAAGCCCACAAGGGTCGCGAGCAAGAGGACATAGAATTCCACCACGTTCTTCTGCCCTTTCAGCCAGTCATAGGCCTGCAGCGAGACGATCAGCGTTCCCAGGTTCAACATATTCTTCTCCAGGACGATCAGGCGGTTGCTGTGGTACATGCCGTTGAACAGCGCCGAGTCCGCAGCGCCAAAACATCCCGCGGCGAAGTTGCATAGCAGGAGGACATTGACGAAGTTCAGCAATACTTCCGTTCTGTATTCCGCAACACCGATCTTCCACACCAGCAGCAAAAAGATAATGCCCGTGATCATCAACTCCTGTCTTAACGAAAAAAAGATATCCGCCCCCATAACTTGGTTCATTTATAAATAAAAGCCTTTCCCGCATGTTGCATGACCGATTGAATGCCGGGACCCAGGAGGTCGTTCAGCCAAAAAGGCGCAACGCCGATCGCCAGGATACCCACCATCAGGAGCACCCCCGCCAGCCGCTCGTTCCAGCTGGCGTCTGTAAGATTGTTAAATCCCGGATCTTTTACCGGCCCCATGATCGACGAACCCGTCGCCCGAAGAATATACACCGCCGTTATGACAATCGACGCGCAGGCGAGTATCGTCGCAAGCCGGTATGAGCCCCCGGTCCTTTGCCAGGAACCCATAAAGACCGTGATCTCCGCAACAAAACCGCTTAGCCCCGGTAACCCGAGCGAACACAGACCCGCCAGCACAAAGACCGTCGCAATAAAGGGCATGATCTTTAGTAATCCGCCCAACTGCCGGACCAGCCGGGTGTGCGTCCGGTCGTAGATCATGCCGATGGCCGCAAAGAAAAGGGCCGTCATCAGTCCGTGCGAGATCATTTGCATCACCGCGCCGGCGATCGCCGTCCGTGTCAACATCCCGATCCCGAGCAAAATAAAACCGCAATGACTGACCGAGGAATAGGCATTGATGTACTTCAAATCGGTCTGCATCATCGTGGCAAATGCCCCGTAAACGATCGCGATCGTCGCCAGCAGGATGATCACCGGCGAATACTCCCTCGCCGCCTCTGGCATCAGGAAGACGGCCACCCGCAGGCAACCATAACCGCCAAGCTTCATCGAGATCCCCGCCAGGAACATCGAAGCCGCCGTCGGCGCCGATGAATGGCCGTCCGGCACCCACGTATGAAAAGGGAATAGCGCGGTGAATATGCCAAAACCGACGAACAGGAAAGGGAAAAAAACGCGTTGCACTTGGACCGGAAGATGCATTTGAGCGATAGCAAGCCAGTCGAAGCTGTGCGGACCGCCCGCGCCGCCGGCAGCACCCAAACCGGCTGTCCCGGCCGCTGCACCGGTATGATAGTATAGACCTAACAACCCGATGAACACCATAGCGGATCCGGCCATGAGCATCAACGCCAGCTTCATGGCGCTATACGCTTTCTTGCCGCTTCCCCAGATCCCGATCAGCAAGAATTTAGGGATCACGGAAATCTCCAGAAAAAAGAAAAGTGTAAACAGATCGAGCGACACAAAAAACCCATAAGCTCCCGCGCTGAGAAAGAGCAGCAGCACAAAAAATTCTTTTTCCATCGGCCGGATCGCCCACGATACCAGCACCGCCGCTTCCATTACAAAGGCGGTCAGCAGGATCATCGCCACCGAAATCCCGTCAACGCCAACCGACTACCAGATA